>Ga0208244_100053_pt1:0-150000 | contig 153640 bp, 133 predicted proteins | sample SubbioCR12Aug_5A_FD_184828 | JGI IMG/M metagenome (GOLD analysis project Ga0208244, IMG submission 184828) | Serpentinite rock and fluid subsurface biosphere microbial communities from McLaughlin Reserve, California, USA - CR12Aug_5A (SPAdes) | ecosystem: Environmental > Terrestrial >... | reverse complement strand
GGTGAGAGATAACCGCGGTCAAACTGCATACCTTCGACCACTTCCATGGTTGTCTCCATGCTCTTGGCTTCTTCCACTGTAATCACACCTTCTTTGCCGACTTTTTCCATGGCATCGGCAATCAGGTTACCGATTGAAGTGTCGTTATTGGCAGAATTGGATGCGACCTGGGCAATTTCATTTCTGCCGCTCGTCTTTTTCGAAATCCGTTTCAACTCTTCAACCACTTTTTCTACTGCTTTGTCAATCCCGCGTTTCACGGCCATTGAATTAGCTCCGGCCGACACGACTTTTAAACCTTCGCGGAAAATCGATTCGGCTAAAACGGTCGCGGTGGTCGTACCATCACCAGCGACATCCGAAGTTTTCGATGCGACTTCTTTAACCATCTGCGCACCCATATTTTCAAACTTATCTTCGAGCTCGATTTCTTTAGCTACCGTAACGCCGTCTTTGGTTACGGTCGGCGCGCCCCATTTTTTGTCGATAATCACATTGTGGCCTTTAGGACCTAAAGTAACTTTTACGGCATTGGCAAGAATCTGAGCGCCCTTAAGCATTGCTTTTCGCGCATCTTCACTGAATTTAATATCTTTTGCTGGCATTTAATCCTCCTTATTTTGTTTCCTTTTCAACGATTGCTAAAACATCGTCTTCTCGCATAATCAGATATTCAATATCGTCAACTTTGATTTCGTTGCCTGAATATTTACCAAACAGAATCGTATCGCCTTTTTTCACTTCCATTGGTATCCGATTGCCTTTATCGTCAAATCGACCAGGACCGGCTGCGATAACTTTACCATGCTGCGGTTTTTCTTTGGCAGAATCAGGAATAATGATTCCGCCCTTTTTTACTTCTTCTTCGAGTCGCTCGACCACAATTCGGTCGGCTAAAGGTTTTAGTTTCATACTGCCTCCAGATATTTTTTATTTATTGATATCATTTATTTATTTCTTTTTACTTTACTCGGTTCAAGGTTTCGCGACCAATCAACCCGAGCAATTTTATTATTGCTGAAATTTATATTTAATTCGCCATTATAAGAACGCTGTATTGCTTTACCGATCATAACTGCCAGATTGTCTGTAGTTGTTTCTACAACAAGATTGTTCTGCTCAAATTTTAGACTCATAATCCGTGCCAAAGGATTCCGAAAAGATTCTTTCTTTTCCTGGTTATGAATCAAGTTAACCATCTCATCCTTAATAGTTAAGAAGAAATTACCGCTCACAATAACCTGTCCCATGACATAATGGTCATCGATTTTACGGCAAGCCGGACATTTATGCTTTTGTGCAACATCACTCACTTCGCTTAAGATATGCTCATCTCTTAGCCACCGTTTCTTATGAAATACAAGACCGCAAGATGGGCATACGGTCGGCTCTTGATAAGCCTTTACTAACAAATAGGGGTCAGATAATTTTGGTTTTGGATCTGACCGTCCGGTTCCTCTTGATAATGGCATAATATTTTTTATTTCGAACACGAATTACATTTATCTTCAAATCTCACGAATTGTCTTGTTATTCGTGTTATTCGCTTGATTTGTGCCATTCGTGGTTAAAAAATGGGCGATACCTGAATTGAACAGGTGACCTCTTCCTTGTAAGAGAAGCGCTCTAGCCGACTGAGCTAATCGCCCTTAATATAACTTAGTAATCTTAGAAACCCGACTTTTTTATATTATATTGCTAAATTAAGGATTTCTTATAGACATCTTTACTAAGTTCTTACGATTTTAGTATAGCAAAAATTAACCCGATGTCAAGGGATTTTGAGTGATTCAGTATAATAAAATGCTATATTTATCTAATTTAACACTTAGCCAATATTCTTTCGGCTAAATCCCGCCGTCGAACTGTATATTTACTTTTGGATGTTGCCCGCTTTAGATATTTTTCAAGTATTGGTGCGGCATATTGCATTTCTGCTAATGCTTGTTTCAATTTTATCTCATTTAATGCCAGAAGCGTATAATAAAAAGGAAACCTGTTCCACTCGCCATTACCTTTGCGGTGTTCTTTTAATGCTTTCATACCTAAAACGAGCCGCTTTTCAGAATGGTCAAGTCCACCGACTACCAGATGCCGCCAATATGATGCTGAACAAATTCCACAGCAATACATTCCTCTTAATTTTGGTGTAGTCGGGTCATAATACAATCTTTTAAGCATTCCATTAGTTGCCTTTTTCAATGCACGGTTTATCTCGGGAGTTTTAACTTTTAATTGTATTAAAGCCCGGCAGGCTTCTTCACCCAGAATATGTCCGATTGCGGCATTTGATGTTACTGGTTCGCCGGTAAAAACTTTTACACCCTGAGCAAAATCTTTTGGGGTCGGTGCAAACATACCTGCATACGAGCCTGCTTTGCCGCGCCGACTCGCAAGCCATTTTGCTGCGGTCTGTTTATCGGCTTTTCTTAATGGTTGATTATAGAAAAACACTTCATTCAGATTATCCAGAGTTTGGGCTAAACTATTTTGTTTTATAATCATATTAAACTCCTATTTCAGTAAAATCGGACTGGGCACTGACGAATACTGTGCACTCCCAAATACAATTGAGCGCATCTTTTAGTAAGTATTCCCCTATCGCAATAACAGTCGTTATGGTCATTTCAAAACTGTTTTTATAACCAGTCCCCAGCCCGATGTATATTTAAAAAATATGGCTAAGCAACCGATGGCTTTTAACAGGTATCGTTTAAATTGTAAGGTTATTACCTTCATTATTGTGTATCTGTCCCTGTTCACCCCGCACCTATTCCCAAATTCAGATATGAAAAAATCAGACCTATATTGATTATCTTCTAAATTGAAAAAAATAGGTGCTGGGTCTAATTGCCGAGTCATATTTGTGTTTTCTCCTAAAAATAGAATAAATATTTCACTTTTACGGCCCCGCCCTGATAGCGTGGTAATAATTTACCATTAACATCATCGCTGCGCGAGTCATTAAGGACAAAATAAAACCATGATTTTGGCGCAAAATTCCAGGCAAATAATAATCCGCTTCTGACCCTTACCAAATCGGTTTTATTAAAATTCATGCCCGGTGTTGTCATAACCAATTCAGTTAGTAAAGTCAATTCGATTGGTGCCCGGAATCGAAAATAGATGTTCGGTCTTAAAATCGGTGTCGTCGCAATGACTTTATTTAATGTATCCCATTCAATAGTCCAGTTCGCCGAGATTGCCGGACGAATCGTTGACGAAATGGAATACGAATAAAACATCCAGTGGGAACCTGAGTAAGCCAGATAGCCTCGTGCATAATTAACGCCGTATCTGTAATAACAGCCAAAATTTAAATCGTTATTCATAATTCGACCGTGGGCATTGGCATTGAAACTGCGTGATATAAAATTTGTATCTGCTTCATAAGACTTGCCGATATTCGCATCCGCATAGATTCCCCAGAAATTACGAAACTCGATATTCCCATCCACACCGATTCCTTTTGACCACTCTTGGCTGCCTGGTTCCTGAGTGACTGCCAATCCCGGTGATATCCGGAAATTATTAACAAATCCCCGGCGGTAAGTTTTATACGGACCACTTGAGACAAGTAATCTTTTACGACCAGCCCAGGGCACATAACCAATCTCACTCACATCAAATGAATCCTGAATCATTTCTGCCGCAAACAAAGTCAGGAAATCATCAAACATTACCCGGTAACCACCAGTTAATGCAAATCCCTGTTTTCGATTACGGTCACTAAACGCAGTCTGCACAATCAACTGGTTTGGTCCCTGCCGGAAAACACCGTCAAATCCAACTGCATAGTTATAAGTTGAATCATTGGTAAAACTGCCAACTCCGATCGCACTGATGTCTGAAGTTTCGAGTATCTTGCGGTTAACCTTAAACACACCATACCCCTTGCTCGGCTCGGTGAACGAATTATTGTATGTGTATTGGTCAGTATAAGCGCTCAAAAGCCCGAAGTTCCAGTCATTTGATTTGCTGGTCAATTTGAGTCCGCCGATAATCGGTATTGCATCGCCATTAACTGAACGCCCGATATTGCGTGAATAAAAAATCCGCAGGGGGTTAAATACATCTGTACCAATTGTTGACATGCGGAATATTTCACTGCCCTCAATAAAGAATGGCCTTCGTTCGTTTAAATAGGTCGGATACCGTCCCAGGTTTAAAGTGTACGGGTCGGCTTCAATCTGGGCAAAATCCGGATACAAAGTTGCATTCAATGATGCCTGCGATGTGATATCCCACTTCAAATTTAAACTTGCGCTCGGTTTATAATTTATGCTGTCTCTTGAAGCATCCGGATTCCAGCGACGGTCAGCCCGGAAATATGCTTCCGGATATAACTCGAAATAATAGCCGGTTGACTGCGGATTTATGTTTACTGCCGTGCCCCAGTTTGAAACCATGTCCCGATTAATCTGCAGCACTTCAGTCCAGTAACTGGTTTCGCGTTTTGACGCAATATAGCGCTGGAATTGAATGCCCCACTCATTCAATCCCTTTTTATAGCGGATTGACTTGAATGGTATTTTAAACTCCACTTCCATCCGGTCCTCATATAATCTTATTCCTTTGTACCAGACGCCTTCCCAGCTCTGGTCAAAACTTCTGCCATCGTCCAAAATCCAGCCGTCCCACATAATCTCTGAACCATATACCCAGAAAAAGTAAGCCATGGTCTTGTTCATAACCGGGTCAATCCCGAACACGACATAATCCTCGTCTTTGGTCAGACAGGCAATCGGCTTTAAGGATTCAGCATAGCAACGGAATGCGACATATAGATTATCATTATCCTGTAAAAGATAGACTGATGTCTTTTCCGACGGTTTTTCTTTTTCATACGGCGCGAACTGGACAAAATCATATGCCGAATCAGCCTGCTGCCAGACATCTTCGATAAATCCGTCAATTCTCGGTGCTTGATTAGTATAACGCACCTCAACTGATTTTGGCGGAGTCACAACAAGAGCAATCAATAACAGTATATTCACTGCCCCTCCTTGATTAGCAAAACCTTCTTATCAAAAAAATTATAAAACCCGTTATTAATAATGTTGTTGTGATGCTTGATACCAGGATAATTAATCCTGCTAAAGATAATAATAATTTTATTATCATAATTATATATCTGCAGTTAAATAATACATTTTTTATATATTAAAACCGCTCCGGTAATATCTGTTATTGATATTAGCCGGGAGCGGTTTTGGGTTGTGGAGGTTGTGTGTACTTGTTCTGTTCTATTTTCCTGCATTCGCATTGGTTACGAAAAATGTTTTCCGTTTAACATTTCATCACTGTTAATAAATATCACGGACCGCATTGTCAATTTAACTTGTAGATTTCGTGTCCGGAATGCCTATTCGAATTCGGATGCATATGTCGATGACCACTTTCAGATATTTGACTGAGAGCGGATAGAGTTTGCGGTCTTTGATATCTTTGCGCAGTAACCACTATTTCAGCCATCATTCCATAAAAAGGTTTGACATCTTGATTAGTGTACCGTTGCGCTGTAATGATTGTTTCAGAAATGTCATATTGTGTTAAAGAAACAGTTTCGAGTCTCGGAGCAGTAACTTCTACAGTTTGCATCATTCCGTATTCGCTTTGATTCATGCTATTTTCATATCGAGGAGCTGCGACTTCAATCACTGGAATATCATCAACAAAATCATATTCCTGTAAATGCGCTGGCTTTAAATTTCCCAGACTTAAACTAACTGCAATTATAGTTATTAATGTTATTATGTTAAACATTGATTCCTCCTATTTGCCTTTGTCTTCTTTTAAATTCTTACCCGTTACGGCACTCACGCCGCACATATACATATTGGTAAGTTTTTCTACATATCTTTCATAAAACTCATCTTCGGTAATATTGCAACATTTTGGTTCTGATTTTGCTGCCACTGTTTCAAGCATCTCTTTTGTCTTTTTGACTTCATCACTGACATTACTCCAGATATATTTACCTTCAAAGTGGTTATACGTCATATTTCCCAAAAATCCTCCGATAATACTCATTTGAACCGGATCTTCTACATCGACTCCCAGTTTCTCGAAAAATCCCTTGAACATGTCAAAGTTGCCATGCGACCATTTTATTTTCTGCTCCATGATTTCCGGAATATCAAACGGAAGCGTGTTAAATGCCACCATTGATATTTCGATGTTTTCTCGAAATAACTTAATAAAGTTACGAATCACACTCGAAACATGCTCTTTTATCGACACATTGTAATTAGCTGCACCTGCAACTGCCTGACGATATTTTTCAAACGCCTCGTCAATAATCTGTTTTAAGATATTAATTTTTTCGCCATAGTAATAATTAACCATTGAAATATTCACATCTGCTGCCTGGGCAATTTCACGTACTCCAACTGCATGATAACCTTTACGAGCAAATAGCGCAATTGCTACTTTGTAAATACGCTCCTTAGCATCTAACTTATTGTTATCCTTAATTTCTGCCATAATTATTTCCTTTCATATTCTCAGTCCAAACGTTCGTTTTAATCATACGTTTGATTATAACCACCCCCGCCCGTTTTGTCAAGAGAAATCTTTATTTTTATTGAATTTTTATTACTTCATACTCAATAACTTACAATATCAGTTCAAACGTTTGTTTAATTATTCGAAAATTTTATGGAGGGGGTGTAATTTTTTTATTTTTTTATGTATATTTTTCTAATTATATTTCGGGCTAACAAAGCAGATTTTTCTTTATCTTTTATTTCAAGCATCAGGTCAAATTTTATATGTTTCGTGCCTCTGATAAATTCATAAAAGTGCGAAATTTTTATATATTCAGTATGAGTACCTTTTCTTGCTTTTGGTTTCTGACTGCTGTAATCAATCATTAAATAACCATCTTTTTTGTGCCAAGTCTTACCTGCTATTTTTGTTGCCCCTTTTATTGTCTCTCCATTATTCAGACACTCATGATGAAACGAATCAAATAAAACCGGAATACCAATTTGCTTGTTTATCGTAAGACAATCTTTTAAACTATACGAAATGTGGTCATTTTCAATCACTAGTCGTCGCTTAATTTCTTCGGGTAATTTTTGATACTCGTTCACAAAACGCTCAATTGCCGATATTTTATCACCATAAACTCCGCCGATATGAATCTGTACTTTCGCAGTTGAATCAAGCCCTAATAAATCTAAAATCTGGCAGTGATATATTAAATCTTTAATACTTTTCTTAACAATATCTTTATTTATGGCATTCAGCAGTACAAACTGGTCTGGATGCATTGATATACGCATCTTGTATTTTTTAATAAAAGCACCGATTTCTTTAAATCTATCTCTAAAATGTTTCTGCCATTTAAATTTACAGATTGGATGTGAAGCAAATGGCACTAAATCTGAACTGATACGGAAAAAGAGTAAATCCTTTTTGACATTATATTCTAATATCTTTTCCAGACAATTTAGATTGTTTGTAACCTTTTCAATCAGATTTTGCTCTGAATAAGAAGCAAGTCGAAATGTCGTATTTGCCGTACAACCAATCGAGCGGTTAATACAGGGATAACCGATTCTCAACGGTTCCTGCCTTTGCCTGAATCAGTAATTTCAATTAAATCCTTTGGATATGGATTTAAAAAAGATTGTTCTAATAAATATTCATTATTAAACCGGACTGCCCAGGATAAGACAAGCTTGGTCAAAACACTTAATGGAATCCGCTCGTCCCGATACTCTTCAATCATATTTAAAAAGAATTTTCTTTCTTCTTTACTTAAATTTTCAGTCATTCCACCAAACGCATGGGTCAGGACATTAATCCAGGAAGCAAATAACGGCGCTTTTGCCAATAATTCGTATAAAGTGCTTTCATATTTATTTAACACCATATCAATATTCAGTTTTTCCTGATTGGCAACGATTTTACCGAGTTCGCGCATTTTAGTCTGGTTATGCGCCATAAACAAAAGCTTGTTTACAGTGTGAAACTTCACCAATTCTCTCATCTGGCGCTGTTTTTTAGTTAGACGGAATTGAGTAAGGACAAATAACTTGGTAAAGAAGTATTCCCGAATACTGAAGTTTTTCAACCTGCCTTCGTCCTCAATTGCGAGTCCACTGAATCGTTTTGCGACTTCGCCGCCGAAAAATCCGGCTCCAGCCGATGAGCGGGCATCCGGATTATAACTGTTGTATATCTTAACGCTGTTTATTCCGCATGAAGGCGAGCGGTATTTTAAAATAAATCCGTCAATATCTTGCAAAGAACTGAGATGCTTGTCCACAAAAGAAACCATTTTCTCGGTAATATCCTTTTTTGTAGCGGGTTGATACAAATACAATTTATTTTTCTCGGAAACAATGCGAATCGGGTCCCGTGGAATACCCAATCCGATTTCAACTTCAGGGCAAACCATTGTATAGTTGACATAAGGTTTTAACTGGTCAACCACATAATCAAGCACGGTATCGCCATTATAACGGCATTTGGCAAAACCAAGACATTTACTGACTACTATATTGGGTCTGGGAAAATTTATCATTAAATAAAATATATTGTAATCTCTCTTATGTCAAGGCTAAACCTTGATTTTATACAATATAGTAATATAATCACAAAGATGTCTCGGCTCAAGATTGGTCTATATATTGGTGTTGGGTTAATTACGCTTTCATTCGCTTCGATTCTGATAAAACTGACCACGGCACCAAGTATTGTTATTGCGGCTGGACGACTGTTTATCGCCGCCTTAATCTTGCAACCAATTTTCTGGTCACGATTCAGGACACTTAAACTTGAAATCAAAAATTCAAAAAGGGGGTTGATTATTCTTTCGGGCGTATTTTTAGCCGCACACTTTGCAATGTGGATTGAATCTTTAAGCCATACTTCAGTGCCAAGTTCAGTAGTGTTGGTTGCAACTGACCCGATATTTGTGGCGATTCTCTCACCTTTACTCTTGCGTGAAAAAATCTCGTTAAAGATTATTATTGCGATTATCCTTGGTATGATTGGTACTGCCATTGTTGCCAGTCAGGGTTTTGGTTCTTTTGCCATGACCAAAGGAAATCTGCTCGCATTGGGTGGAGCTGCTTGTGCCGGCGGCTATTTATTAGTCGGTCGGAAAGTCCGTCCTAAAACATCACTTCTTACCTACATATATATAATGTACACAACCGCTGCAATAATATTAGCATCTGCCGTATTTATCACGGGTAATAAATTTACTGGTTATAGTTTTCAATCTTATTTATTTATTGCTTTACTTGGAATTGGACCGCAACTCGTGGGTCATACCAGTTTTAACTGGGCTTTAAAATATGTAACTGCGCCAGTAGTGGCAATGGCGATTCTTGGCGAACCAATCGGCACATCGATTTTATCCTGGTTAATTTTAAAGCAGCCCCCAACTATAATTGAAATAATCGGCGGCGTAATAATTTGTATCGGTATTTATTTGGCGGCAAGCAGCATTGAAAGAAAACAGCCGCAGATTGACTGAAACCAATCAATCATTTATACTGCACTTATGGCTAAAATAAATGATTTTATTGCTTTTTGCGGGTTGTATTGCGGGGCTTGCAGTTTTAAAGTCGGATTTGACGAGAATAACCGCGCCCATCTTAATGGCATTCCGGTTGAGTATAAACGCTATGCCAATCGTCCTTTACAATTCTGTCCGGGTTGCCAGCAGCTCAATCAGTGCGGGCATGGCTTTAAAGAATGCGCTGAAAACCATAAGGTCGCTCATTGCGGCTTATGTGACGAATTTCCTTGTCAGCGCATTAAAGATTTTAATAATGACGGTGCACCGCATCATGCCGAAGTAATTTCAAATCTGAAACGATTAACAGAAATTGATGAACAAGCATGGTTGAACGAACAAGAAAAACAATGGACATGCGAGTGCGGTGCGAAAAAGTCGTGGTGTTTATTAAGATGCCCCAGGTGCAACAAACAGCACTCAAAAACATGCTAAAAATTATAAGTTTAAACTTATTATTAATTTTTCTTTTTAATAAACCCCGCTGCTTTCCCGCATTCAGCACTTTAGTCTTGCCTCATTTACATCCCATATTCCATTCCAAAATCATAAGATAAATTCTGCCATTAAATCTCCCGGTAATATTATTAGATAAGTTTCGATTATTTTCACTACACACCTTACCAAACTTCTTAAACAACTCATAACTCTCAACTCTTTAACTGTCCAATCCTGTTTCCTTGCCCGACCCAGGGGTCAGTTCCCCTATGTTAAGAGATTTTATTTTAACTGCTATATTATATAAATAGTTAGAAGAAAAACTTACTGCTTAAATGGTTGATATATATGTATACTTTTAATCTTAATGTTGTCATATCAACAAATATAATATTGTCCAAATTGATTTTTCATTTATCAAATAACAGATTGACATTACATTTATAGAATACTATCATATTTATATAATGCGTTATATATTATTGATCATCTTGACTTCGGTTGTATATGGCGTGATTATTATAAGCGATAATCCTGCTGACCAGCGTCAATCGACGGTCGCATTTTTAGACAATCAGTATCTGGTGGCATGGGCAGATGCGCGTTCTTATCAAACTTATCAAGCAACTGTGATTTACGGCAGCCGGGTTTCTTCATCTGGCACAGTCATAAATCCAAACGGAGCAGTTATCAATGCCGGTAATCCGGACCGTTTAATGCCCAAAGTTTGTGCCGGGTCTTCAGGCTGGCTGGTTACCTGGCACGAAGGATCCTGAGGCACGCGGAATATCCGCGGTGCCCGTGTGGCACCAAACGGCACGGTCTCGGCTGGCTTTAATATCAATGCTGTAATCGGCGACCAGATGTTTCCGGATATTACTTTTAATGGCGAGAATTATTTGGTTTGCTGGGAGGACCGGCGTGACTATCCTTATCACATTTTTTACACAACCGTAACTCCCAGTGGTCAAGTTACAAGCACAAGCGGGATTAATATCAGCGCTCAAGACCCGTCTGATTATAACCGTTTACCCGCAGTTGCTTCAAACAGCCACAATTATTTAGTTGCCTGGATTAGCACGCGTTTGAGTGGAGACATTGTTTCCTCATCACGCGTAAATACGAACGGCGATATTATAGATTCAATTCCGTTCGAATTATCAAGTGACTCGTTTTATATAAATCAGATCGCGGCCGGCTCAAATCAAGATGATTATCTGGTTGTGTGGACCGGTCAAAAAATGGGTGCATCTGGTATGAATCTGTATTTCCGTCGCTTCAGTTCTGATGCGGTAATACTTGACACATCACCGATTATAATTGCTCAACACACATTTGGCATCTATGACCCGGTGGTCAGTTTTGGCGGAGGATGTTATTTAATAGTTTGGAGTTGTGACGATAATATTTATGGTTGCCGTATTTTACCAAACGGGACTGTTCTTGATTCGGGAGGTTTTATAATCTGTGCCGACTTAGGACAACAAATTGACCCGTCAGTAGCAAGCGATGGCCACCGATTTTTGGTAACCTGGACTGATGGGCGAACTGGCAATTACGACATCTATGCGACGTTTGTTGATAGTGCTGGAAATGTTGGATTAGAGGAAAATAATTCGGCGACGATAATCAATTCTGTGCCGATTGACATATCACCGGTTCCCTTTACCAATAAAGTAAATATAAAATTTAATCTGCCAGGACAAAATAATATTGAACTCAACATTTACGATGTGTTTGGCAGATTGGTTAAGTCTTTTACGAATCCCCAATCCCCAGCTCATAACAACAATATAATTTGGGATGGTACCGATTCAAAGGGTTTTGCCCTGCCCAACGGGACCTATTTTTGTCGGCTTCGCGCCGATTCTATTTCGGTTACGAAAAGAATTGTTAAATTAAAGAAATGAAATATTAATTAAAAGGAGCAAAAATGGCTTATCGTTATGATACGTATTGCGGTTTATACTGCGGTGCTTGTGCGGTATTGCAGGCAAATAAAACCGGCAATCTGAAAATCACCGCGAAAAAATGGAAAATGAATCCTGCTGACATAACCTGTCACGGATGCAAAAGCAGTGTCGTCTCGATTTATTGCAGAGACTGTGATATTATAAAGTGCGCTCAAGGAATGAAAGTTGAGTTTTGCTGTGAATGCAAAAAGTTCCCTTGTAAAAGAATAGCGGCTTTAAAGGATGATCCGCAACCGCATCATTCAGTTATTCTTAGGAACTTAAACACAATCAAAGAAAAAGGCAAGAAAGCTTGGCTACGAATACAAGACCGGCGCTGGCGATGCAAGAAATGCGGGACGAGATTTTCATGGTATTCCAAAAAATGTTCTAAATGCGGGGAACGGGTTTATAATTCGACCTTGGAAGAAAAGGCGCAACAATTAAAATAAACTAAAAAGGTTGTGCTTGCCCCATCTCTATTTTTCATTCATCATACAAAATATTTTATGAAGAGATTAATAATATTATTAATATTCGCAGACATTGCATTAGCAATGCCATCCAGACCTGGATTAATTAATAACCCGGTTTTCCCGGTTGGAATTGAAATTCCAGGACCAGACAAATTAACCAATCGCACAAACTTAGAAACCGTAACGATATTAATGCAGTTTCCAGACAATCGCGCTGATACAATACAGCGTTCTCCAGCAAGATTTGACTCCATGTTATATTCAAGTGGTAGCTATAATAACCAATCGTATCGCCAGGGCAGTCTTAATGATTATTATCTGGAAAATTCTTATGGCAATTATCACGTGCAGGGTGTGATTGCGGGTAATCGCTGGTTTATGTCATCCCATAATTATTCGGAATATTATGACGGCAATTATATGCTTTCGACCGGCGATGACCTTGCCCGTGATAATGTCCAGCAGGTTGACTAGTTTGTTAACTTTCATGATTTTGATTTGAATAATGACGGGCATATTGATGCAATGTTTATGGTACATGCTGGTGCGGACGGTGCAGATAATGGTAATGTCAATAGTTGCTGGTCGCATGCCATTTCTTATTTTAACTATACAACCAATGACGGCGTGATAATTGACGGCGTAACTAATGTCCCGGAATTTGCCATGGTAACTCCGGTGTATGAAACTACGATGTGCTGTATTGCCGTAATATGCCACGAACTCGGACACTTGGTCGGTTTACCAGATTTATATGATGGCACTCGTAATACCTGGGGTGTTGGCTACTGGGGTTTGATGGGTTATGGGTGCGTGGGGTGCGGGTGGTAACACGCTGTGGAGTCCGTCGCATATGGAAGCATGGAGTAAAGTGCGGGCAGGATTTATTACACCGGTTGTTATAACCAACGATACCTACAACTTAAAAATTCTAGATATTGAAACTCATCCCATTGTTTATAAAGTCTGGCGTAATGGCTTGAATCGCGATACCTGTTTTTATTTAGAAAACCGCCAGCAAAAAGGTTTTGATACACCGCTGCCTGGTGCTGGTTTACTAATCTGGCATATTGACCCGGGTCGTGGTTCATATCATAATATTGTCGATTTAGAAGAAGACAGCACTTATCACCTTGACCACGGTAATGGTGTCCGTCCAAATCCGCATTTTTATCATCAGTTACTGGGCGATACCAGCGATGTGTTGCCTGGCATCTGGAATCGCACGGTCTTTGATAATTACACAATTCCTAATAGTAGAGCTTTTAACGGTACACCAACTAATGCTGGGGTGCGGAATATTCGACAAGTCGGTGATACAATAATCTGTGCTATCACATTCACACCGCAAGACATCGCAGAGCAATTTACAAAATTATCTTCGAGCGCCATGTTGCAGATTGAACCTAATCCGTTTTCCAGTTTTGTCCGAATGAGAATAAATAACACAAACAATATTAGTCTAAAAATATATTCGGTAATGGGAAAATTGGTTAAATCCTTTACTGATGAACAATCTCACACACCTAATCAGCAAATAATCTGGGATGGCAAAGACAATCAGGGGCAGATTGCACCAAGCGGCGCTTATTTTTTGCGGTTTAATATTGGGAATATCTCAACCACCAAAAAAATCATTAAAGTAAAATAAAGAACAAATTTTTATTGGTGTTTCCGTAATTCCATTCGTGTTTTCGTGATAAGCTTACGATTTTATCATTACCAGCATCATCTTAAACTTCTTAATTGCCATTAAAGCATGCGGTTTATTTGCTGGCATAATTATCATCTCGCCCTGCTTTAATAAGTGGTCTTCACCAGCAATTAGAATGTTTGCCTCGCCATCAATAATATAAACTAACGCATCGAACGGAGCGGTGTGCTCGCTTAATCCCTGCCCCTGGTCAAACGCGAATATTGTCACATTACCTTTATCCTGTTTTATGATTGTCTTGCTCACCACCGCCTCTTTCTGATATTCGACTGCATTTACCAATTTTGTAATTTCAGCCATTACTTACTCCTTTACTTCATTCCGAGTTTTTTATTTTGTGATAATAATTTAATTATTTCTTTGTTATGCTCCTGTTTGTTGCATGAAATATTGTCATAATTTTTTATACCGAACTTCCGGCAATAAAACCCGTACTCCAGGCGAATTGCAGATTATAACCACCCGAGACGCCATCAATATCCAATATCTCACCCGCAAAGTACAATCCTTTTGCTTTTAATGATTCCATTGTTCTGTGATTGATTTCGTCCATTGACACGCCACCAGCTGTGACCATTGATTCTTCAAATGAGCGAGACCCTCTAATTGGCAATTGCCAATTTGTTAGTTTATCAAAAATAAGCTGATTCTCGTTTTTGGTAAGATGACTTGCTTGTTTTTCTGTATCAATTTTTAATTCGTTTAACAATACCTGACAAAGTTTTTTAGGTAAAATTGTATCCAGCGTATTTACAAAAGTTTTTCTTGGATATTGTCTGAATAAATCATTTAACTCTTCATGTTTTCTGAGTTCCGGCATAAAATTTACTGATACCTCACTGTTATTGTTTATCAGACGGCTCAAATCGAGTACAATCGGACCAGATATACCAAAATGAGTAAAAAGTATTTCGCCGGTACTGCGTTTAACCACTTTTCTTTGCGCGGTTAGAGTAATCGTAACATTGGCTTTAACACCCGGTAATTCCTTAAACAAATCACTTTTTAATTCTAATGACACTAAAGCGGGTCTCGGTTCAATAATTCGATGCCCGAATTGTCTCGCAATATCATATCCATCACCGGTTGAGCCAGACTCCGGATAACTTTTTCCGCCGGTCGCGATGATAACCGATTTTGTCTCGTAAATATTTTTATCGGTTTTAACTTGCCAGCCATCTTGGTCTGGGATAAGTTTAACTAGTCGCTCGTTTACATATATTTTCACTTTTTGTTGCGACAGTTCTTTACTCAGCGCATCAACAATTGTTGACGACATATCCGTAATCGGAAAAACCCGACCATCATTTTCGGTTTTGAGTTTAACATCAAGTTTATTAAAGAATTTTATCGTATCATCTGCGGAAAATCGGTTAAAGATATTATGCAGGCACTTGGTATTCTCACCGTAATATTTATCAGGCGAGAGGTTCACATTAGTTAGATTACACCTGCCATTGCCGGTAACAAGTACTTTTTTACCCAGTATCCAGTTTTTTTCAATTATCGCAATATTTTGTTTTGGTTTTGCCTGAGCCGCACTGATTCCTGCAATCATACCTGCTGCACCGGCGCCGATTATAATTGTATCAAATTGCCTGTCCTTTAACATTCAGATTTTTCTTAAGTGTTTCAATTCCTGTTTTTCTTTTAAAGTAAGTTTTTCAACTGTGTGGGAATACGCTTCGGGTTTAATTTTCTTGATGTTCTTTTTTATATATTCATAAGTAGGTTTCGGATATACTTGATATAGTTCTTTTAGAGTCCAGCCAACTCCCTTTTGCACATAGTAATCTTTGTCATCAAGCAGATTACCAATCAGGGGAATTATTTTATTGAATGGCAGAAACTTCTTTTTCGTGCGCTGAAAATATAAGAGACTCACGACTGACTGCCTGCGTTTCCATTGATTAGAAGACTTATTCCATCTTTGTAATGTCAGTAATACGCTTTTGGGTAACACTTCAAGAATCTTGGTATATAATTTTGCCAGCGCGTCACATTCACCCCAGCCGGTTACATAATCCTGCCAGGTCTTTATTATCTTCCAGCTTGATAAAAGTTCTGTTTCTTTATGAGTGTATTGTTCGCAATAATAATATGCCTGAATTTTCGTCCACCAGTTGTCTGCGTTTTTCCAGATATAATCCCAGATAAATATCTGTTCTCTAAATGGCTGGTTTGAAAAAGAATATTTATGTTTGGCAAAACGTCGCAGCGATGGAATATTTTTAACTGATTGAGTAATTACTTTATCCACTTCAAGTAGACACTTATGATATTGTTCGCGTTTCACATCTATTGCCATTGTTGATTGTAACCCGATTTGACAGATTGTCAATCAAAGACATCAAAATTTAAAGTGGTTGACCCTCGCACCTATTCTCAAACACAATATAGCAAAACTGTGTCTATAAGAATAAATCCATACAGCCTCAAGAATAGGTGCGGGGTTGACTTTTGTTATAACCAAACTAAAATACTTATATGCATCGCAAATTACTATTTTATCTTTTAATCTCAGTATTTTTTATGCTCAGTTGTCCAAAGAAATCGACCAAAATTGAGGTGGTTTTCTGGCATGCTATGGGCGGTAATGTCGAGAAAGTCCTGCAGGCAATGGTCGCTGATTTTGAATCGACTCATAAAAACATCACTGTCAAACTGGTCGGGATGGCTGATTATAATACTCTGGCTCAAAAAATAATGAGTGCCGCGGCGATTAACCAGCCGCCGACAATTGCTCAGATGTATGAAAACTGGACAACCCAATTGTTAGCTAACGATTATTTAGAGCCGCTTGAAAACTATGTCAAAGGCGAGCATGGCTTAAGCCAAGCCGAATTTGACGATATCTGGCCAGTGCTGATTGCAAACAATACCTGGCATAACAAAATTATCAGCCTGCCTTTTAATAAAAGCGTGCCGGTTTATTATTTTAACCTGGAGATGTTTGAACAAATCGGTGTTAAAGATTTTCCCAAAACCTGGAACGAATTCCGAAAAGTTTGTTTGATGCTCAAAGATACTCTTGGTGATAAAATTATGCCGACTGCCGGCGGTCCTGATATCTGGGTTTTTGCTTCGATGTTATACCAGCAAGGCGGTAAGCTTTACGACGAAGAAAACAATCTGCCGCTTTTTAACAGTCCTCAGGCGGTTAAAGGATTACTGTTTCAAATCGATTTGATATACAAAGATAAAGTGCAGGGAACCAGTTTAAGCCCTGAACTGATTGATGAATTTTTAGCCGGGCGTCTGGCAATGACGCCGTTCAGTTGTGCGCGCCGGGCGGTTATGATGGGCGTGGAAAGTTTTGAAATCGGAATGGCGCCTTTGCCCATCTGGGATAAACCGGCTTCTATAATTTATGGCACTAATATCGGAATGTTTAAGTCTGCTAAACAAGAACAGAAAGATGCGGCATGGGAATTCATCAAATGGTTTACGAGCAAAGGCAATCAAATCCGCTGGTCTTTGGGAACTTATTATGTGCCGATTCAGAAAAGCGCTATCAATGACCCGCGCATGCAGGACCACTTTGACAAGACGCCATGGTTAAAAGAAGCGTATGGGCAGGTGCAAAATGCGGTGTTTGAACCAAGAAGTATCGCGTGGTTTGAGGGTAGAAAAATCCTGATTGAAGAAGGCATCGAGCCACCAGTCCTGGGCAAGAAAACACCTCAACAAGCATTAGATTTTGCTGCGGAAAAACTACGGGCAAGAGCGCAAAAATAACTAAATAATTTTTCACGAACAAACCCGGTTTCTATCCCGCATCTCTTTCTCGTCTTATTCCTGACGCTCTTTCCGTATGCTGACCCGTTTATAACTTTCAAACAATATCATCTCCCTTATTTTACAACCTGCCCGATAATTATCGGCCATCCTTACCAAAAACCTTGCGCAGTTTCGCAGTCAACTCATAACCCCCAACTCTTTAACACTGAAACTTTATCTTCGGGCTTGATGGAGTGGGTAGCTCCCCTTAGAAGCAAGCAAATAGTATAACAGTATACATAGCATGGGGTTAGAGAAAAAATATATCAATTTTTGGTTGTTATATATGTATACTTTTGTCTTTTCCATTACAGTATTGAAGAATGAAAAAAATAGAGATTAAAACGAATGTTAACTGTACTATTTTATCTATCAGTAAAAATTATTTCGCCGTTTCTTTTCACTTCACACCAAGTACGGAACCAGCGCAGCCACCAAATCCATTTCAACCCTATCTTAACCTCATATTGCACTTGCTTGCTATCTTCTCTTGCCCGAAAAGTATGTGTCGCACCGAAAAAGGAATTCTTCCTTGAAACTTCCCGCCCATCATAAAGGACTTTCTCGGTTCCCAAAGCTTTAATTTCAATCGTATGCCCGTTATATTTTATCGTCCGCATAAGCTATCAACGGACTGCTCTGTTCGACAAAAAAATTATTCGATTTTTGACTGTTGGCACGATATCAGATGATTTTATCCGTCTATTTATTAGAAAAAATATCTGACACCAATCGCGCTGTTAATACCAAATTCTGTCGCAGGAATTATATCAAACAGCGGAACGATTTCTAAGAACAGGTCGACATGCTTTCCTTCAAATATATATGCCAACCCAACTGGAACACGAACTCCAACCCGACTTTTATTTTGAAACTTGATTCTGCCGCCGACACCGTAATAAAATGGCAACTGGCCAGCTTCAACTTCCAATAAACTAAAATTATGCAACAGATAATCGGCATGAACATGCAAGACGGTGTTAAAATTACGCTCACCAGGATTGCCTATCAGTGACCACGCAACTGCGCCGTCAAACGCAGTATTGTCGGTAGCCCATAATTTAGCACTAAAACCGGTCGGTTCTCCAATAATAATTCCGAGCCCGAGATTTCCTCCCTCGGCTGCTGTATTGCTATACAACAATATCACGCTCAGGATAATGACTATAATATTTTTTTTCATAATACACTTCCTTTCTCGACAATCTTAATTATTATAATATTTGTTCTCCTTTTCCACCTATCCGTATTATATGTCTGAGCACAGATATGTCAATAACTGTTCTTAAGAATTATATGTTCTTTTTCTTCAATTGATTGCCTGATAAATCATTGCGAAACCTGACAAAACTGGCATGTCTTAGCGCCCCCGACTCAAACCGCTCAAAACCTTTTATCTCGACCACTTTGCCAAGGTATTTTTTCGGATGCAAGGTAAGTTCAATCCTTACCGAAAATGGCATTTGGCCAACTCGCATGACTCTGACCAGTTTATTGTCTTTCCACAATCCGCAGACAATATTACTGACCACGCCTCTTTTTGGTATCTGATAATTCTTAATCCAGTGCCAGTCAGCTTGCCCGAATTCATATCCCATAATAATAAACTCATCGGTCAGCACCTTTTTCTGTTTCCACCACTCCTCAGATTGAAAATCCTTATCAATATCTTTAATAACTATCCCTTCATATCCTTGCTTAATATACTGCTTAAATGTCTCGGGAATTTTCGTGGCGCGGATAATCTTATGTTCAACCGACTCCAAATGTTTATCCTGTAATTTAATGATAAGTTTATTTAATCGGTTTTTCCGCTTCACAATATCTTTATCTTCATCAACTGATTCAACCATATCAAATATATGAATAACCGGATAGCCACGCTTTTCCACCGCAATTCGCCCGGCTTGACTGCCGTATTCAGCTTCACCTAATAACCAAATATCTGAAGGAAATTTGTCACGCGAACCTTCTAATAATTCTTCCAGCGTTGGTTTTCTTTCGCCCCGACGTGACCAGACTTCGATTTTACCTTTATGTTTGCGGATTGATGTGAAGATACCGTCGAATTTCGGCTCGACCAGATAAATTCCTGTCGCAGGGCTTTCCGCAATCGAAACACAAGGTTTATATATCAATTTATTAATTTACTTAATCCGTTTTTATCTGCGTAAATCCGCGTCCCAAAATATTCTTAGGCTTTTTCCCTTATCGGAATATAGATATCCACTTCTGAATCTTCTTCTGCTGGTCCTTTAAACCGATTATCATACCGTTCAAATTCAAACCAATCGGCTTGTTCGTATTTAGATGCAGGCAGCCACTTATCATGGGCATATTGTGAAGTTTTTCTGGTATTTTCTATTTTTCCTTTGGATGTAAAGACCGCATAAGTATTTACCGGAATCACTTTACCGACCATATTAGTCGGGATATTTGATAAATCAGCAACTTCCATCGCGACCATATAAAACCATTTGTTTTCCCGATACAATTCTTCGGTAAAAAATTCGACACCATATGCAATCTTATCGTTTTTCCAGTTGATGCCCGTATTCACTTTCATAAATATATCCCAGGCATGAGCAAACAAACCTTTATCTGAATTGCCATAAACCACGACCCCAGCCAGATATATCTTATCCAGGCTCATTATTTTAGGTTCGATTTGTTGCATCTGCTTATTTTTTTCTTTTCTGAATCATTGCAAAAGTCACGCCGGACGGGTCGTTAAAAAGGCAGATATGAATACCGGGATTTATTTCATGCGCTGGTATAACGATAAAAGCACCAAGTTCTTTTATCTCTTTTTCTTTCTGATAAACGTCGTCGACTGCAATATAAATGGTCAGAAACGGCAGTTTTGCCTGTTTCAAAGTAAATATTCCGCCGCCGTGGATTTGATTCGCTTCTTTTTCTAATTCATGAATTGTCGATGCCTGGTCATATTCAAAATTCCAGCCAAATGCCTTTTTAAAGAATTCGACTGATTTCTCGGCATTATTCGATGCCAGCTCCCAATACACAATCGGATTATTGTTCATAAGTCGCTCCTTTATCAATATCTGTTATTATATAAACAGATATTTTGTGTAGTGTCAAGTTGCCGTATTAAATCATATGCATAAAACACTGCTGGTTGACAAATCGATTTGTTCGAGATTATTATATAGCATAAATATGACCAGAAATTATCTGCTCGGCATTGATTTGGGCGGCACTCAGCTCAGATTTATTTTAGCCGATGAGAAAAATGGAAATATCTTTATTAACAAAATAAACATGAAAAAATCCTTTCCCAGTCCGTTTTGCAGTGCTGAGCTGTACAAAGATAAATGTTTTCGTGTTTTGCCCGACTCGGTAAAGATAAATGCTTATATCATTAATAAACTGCTCGCTTACCTGGAAAATCTCAATACCCGAAAAGAACAAATCTCAGGCATTGGTATTTCTGTCGCTGGCAAGGTCTTTTCAGATAAAAGTTTTATCGGCGCAAATATGCCGAGAAAATTTACTCGAAAGATTGGCAATAAATATGCGATTGATTTAATTTCAGCTTTAAACAAAATATTTAAAACCCGCATTGAGATTGAAAACGATGCTAATTGTGCGGGTATTGCGCAAAGTATTTATTATGCTCACCAAGGTATTGACCCGAATACCACTTTTTATGTTACAGTCAGCACTGGTCTTGGCGGTGGCGGACCGCAAAAAGAATTGGATGAAATCGGGCATATGCTGGTTGATGGTTATTTCCCTGGATTAAAACCAAGGTGCGGCTGCGGCGCGTATGGCTGTATTGAAGCATTTGCGTCTGGCGAGGGCATTAGAAAACAGACCTTAACAATCCTGGATATGTATTTACATAAACCAGCAGTTTTTAAGCAGTTTAATATATATGAAAAAATTCGCACTGCTAATAAGTATGATGTACAAAAGATAATTGGCAAATCCGAACTGGTAAAATTGCGTCAGCACCAACAAGCAATAAATACAAAGACGGTATTTGAACTGGCGTACCAGAAAAATCCTGATAAATTTGCCTATTATTTAGTTGATACCACAGCTGGCCGATTTGCTAAAATACTCGTTAATATCTCGCGCATCCATAATATTGAACGATTTGGTCTGGGCGGCTCGGTGATTACCAACAACCCGCAATATATAAATCTGGTTCAAAATAAGATTAACCAATATAATGCTGATTGTATTCTGGGTCAGAAAATAAAAGTCCACCCCGCACCACTCGGCGATTATGCTGCTGATTATGGTGCGTTGTTTCTGGTGGTCGAGAAAAAATATCAGAAAAGATGGATTAAAAATTTAATTAAGAAGTTTCTCTGATTGACATAAAACCATCAAACCAATATAATAAATTATGGCACAAAATTGGAAAGGTCCTTTAGAAAAAATCGATGATTATCGGTTAAAAATTCCCAAAAGTTATAAATCGTCAATGCGGGTTGACGGCATTATTTATGTTGACGCACGGCTTTTAGACAAAATAAAAGAAGACCAGGCACCCGAACAAGTTGCCAATGTTGCGACTTTGCCCGGCATATTAAAAGCATCCATGGCAATGCCGGATATTCATTGGGGTTATGGATTTCCGATTGGCGGGGTTGCCGGGTTTGACTTGAAGACCGGCGTGATTTCGCCAGGCGGTGTTGGTTATGATATAAATTGCGGCGTCAGACTATTAAGAACTAACTTATATCGGAAAGATATTACTAATGAAATCTTAGAAAAACTAGTCCGTTCCTTATTTCACAATGTTCCGTCTGGAGTCGGTTCAACTGGCAAGATTCGTATCTCTGAAAGCGAAGTAAAAAATGTTTTAATCAAAGGCGCACGCTGGGCATATGAAAACGGCTACGGCACAGAAGAAGACTTAGAATACATTGAAGAACATGGTCAGATGAGTGGTGCTGACCCAATAAAAGTCACGCGACGCGCAGTCGAACGCGGTGTTCAGCAGCTTGGCACCTTAGGTGCGGGCAATCATTTTCTGGAAATTCAGGAAGTCGAAGAAATTTATGACTCCCAAGCCGCAAATATTTTCCGGCTGGAAAAAGGGCAGATTGCAGTAATGATTCACACTGGTTCACGCGGGCTCGGTTATCAGATTTGCGATGACAATGTTAAAGATTTAGGTCGGGCCGTACAGAAATATAATATCGCGCTGCCCGACCGCCAGCTTGCCTGCGCACCGATTGAGTCAGCCGAAGGCAAAGCATACTTTTCCGCAATGGTCTGCGCGGCTAATTATGCCTGGGCAAACCGACAGTGTATTACCCATTGGGTGCGCGAAGCGTTTGCCCAGGTTTATAATAAAACTGTTGATGAACTGGGTATGGAGTTAATTTATGATGTTGCTCATAACATTGCCAAGTTTGAAGAGCATACAGTCAATGGTAATAAACAAACTGTCTGTGTGCATCGCAAAGGCGCAACCCGTGCTTTTCCACCTGGTCATCCGGTCTTACCAGAAAAATATAAACCGATTGGTCAGCCCGTAATTATTCCCGGTGATATGGGGACAAACTCGTATCTGTTATTGGGCACGCAAAAGGCATTTGAAGAGACATTTGGCTCAACTTGTCATGGTGCGGGTCGGGTCTGGTCCAGAACCAGAGCTTTGGACCAAACGCGCAACCGCGATATTGCGCGAGAATTAAAATCAAAAGGTATTTTAGTAATGGCAGCGTCCAGAGAAGTTTTACGGGAAGAAGTGCCCGATGCATATAAAGATGTGGATGTGGTAGTTGATATCTGCCACAAAGCCGGAATTTCTAAAAAAGTTGCCAAGATGCGACCATTGGGAGTAGTCAAAGGTTAAAACAATCATGCCCATCCATTTCCGATTATTGCTTAGTAACTTTGTAGGCACGATTTTAATCGTGCCCAAATATTATTAAACTTGCAACAATATAAAACAAGGAAAGTTGTACTAAAAAGATTTTATCTGCCTGATTGCTTATACTTCATAACTGCTGTAACCGAAAATCGTCTGCCTGTTTTTAAAGACCGAAAAAATATTAATATCTTATTGACCGTTTTTAGTAAATATCGGCAACTATATAAATTTAAAATTATTGCATTTTGTATTCTTCCTGACCATTTTCATTGTCTTATAATACCATCGAGCACGGCAAATATTTCAAAAATAATAAAAGCAATTAAAGGATACTCTTCTCGGTTGATTAACAAACGAAATTTACATCATTGTAAAATATGGCAACATCAGTTTCTTGACCACATAATAAGAAAAGACGAAGATTATAAAAATCATATTAACTATATACACAATAATCCGCTTAAACATAAATTAGTAACTGAACCGGCTGATTACATTTGGTCAAGTTATAACTGCTATTATAACAACCTTGCATCTGTATTTAAAATCGATGCGTTACCTTTTTAAGAAAATTTATTCCGATTTGAATATAAAGATGATTTGCACGATTAAAATCGTGCCTACAAATATTTAACAGAATTATGCTCACTGCCGATAAAATTAAATTAGTTCCTGAATCTCCTGGCGTTTATCTTTTAAAAGATAAGCACGGTAAGATTGTTTATGTCGGCAAATCCAGAAACTTAAAAGACCGTCTCCGTTCTTATACCCAGGAACAAGTTTTGTCTCCCCGCGAATCATTAGTCAGAAATGTTTTTGACCTGGAATTTGTCGAAACAAAATCAGAAGTCGAAGCATTGGTTCTTGAAGATAATTTAATTAAGCTCAATAAACCCCGCTTTAATGTCCGGTTAAAAGACGATAAAAAATTTCCTTATTTAAAAATCACGGCTCAGGAAAAATTTCCCAGAATTTTTGCAACTCGTAACCTTAGAAAAGATGGCTCAGTTTTATTTGGTCCTTATACTAATGCTAAGAACCTACGCCGGGCAATAAAAGCGGTTAGAACGATATTTAAAATCAGAACCTGTAAAAAGAAACTGCCCTTATCCAAACCGGAACGACCGTGCCTGAACTATGCGATGAATCGCTGTCTTGCCCCGTGCCAGAACAATATCCCAGAAACCGAATACCGCGACCGGATTAATAATGTTACTGCCTTTTTATCAGGCAAATCTATAAAATTAGCTCAAGAACTCGAATCGCGCATGCACAAATCGGCTGAAAAAGAAGATTTTGAAACTGCCGCAACTCTGCGTGACCAGCTCTTTGCAATTAGGGATATTATCAGAAAACAAGAGGCCGGGTTTACCGATATTGTGGCGCGCGATGTTATCGGTCTTGTAATTGCTGATACTTTTATTAAATCAGCCCGGTCTGCACCTAAATCATATGCCAATGTCACGCTTATGAAAATCCGTGATGGTAAAATTATCGGCAAAGAAAATTACCCGTTTGTCTTAAGTAAAAAGACCAGCCCTAATGAAATTATCGAAACCTTATTAAGAACCGTGTATCTGCATACTTATGATATTCCAGATGAGATTATTCTACCGGTTGAGTTAGATGATAAAAAAGTTTTTATCCAATGGTTTAAGCAGGAAAGAAAAAGACGGGTTAAAATTTATTATCCGCGCCAGGGCTTGAAAAAACGGCTTATGAAACTTGCTACAACTGATGCTGATGTTGGCTTGTCTGAAATTATGCCAGTACCAAAAATCTCTGCGCCACTTCTTGAATTACAGCGAATCTTAAATCTAAAATCAATTCCAAAAGTTATTGAAGGCGTAGATATTTCCAATATCTCAGGCACATCTGCAACTGGTTCGATTGTTGTTTTTGTTGACGGCTTGCCTGATAAAAAAGAATACCGGATGTTTCGAATCCAAACTGTTCATGGACCGAATGATTATGCAATGATGGAAGAAGTATTAACCCGCCGCATAGAAAGCTTGAAAGTAAAAAACAAACCGCTGGCAGATTTAGTATTGATTGACGGCGGTAAAGGCCAGCTCTCTTCCGCTGAAAAAGCATATACAACCGCACCTAAGCAAATTCCCCTGCTCGCATTTGCTAAGCGGACTGATATGCTTTATTATAATGATGGTCGGGAAATTTCAATTCCGGCGTATTCACCGGCACTCAAATTACTCAAAAGAATTCGGGATGAATCGCACCGGTTTGCGATTAAATATCACAAGAAATTACGCGGCAAAAAACTGATTGCATCAGAATTGGATTATATTCAGGGTATTGGCCCCAAACGCAAGCAGATACTGGTAAAACATTTTGGCGGGATGGATAAAATTAGACAGGCAAGCATTGATGAAATCGCCCGACTCAAAGGATTTAATCTAAAAATTGCCGAGAAGATTAAACAAGCATTAGGATGAAACCACAGATTAAACGGATTATTCGGAACACCCTCTCCTTTTTCCTCTCCCCTCGAGGGCGACGCGGAGCGTAGATGGAACGAAGAGACATCCATGGGTTAGGGTGAGGGGGAAATCCGTGAAAATCCATGTAATCAGTGTTTAAAATAAATATGATAAAATCTAAAATTCTTCTTTTTGATTTAGATGGAACATTAACCGATTCCAAACAAGGCATTATCAATTCGATTCGCTATACCTTAAATAAAATGAAATTGCCTGAAAATAATATTAATCTCGAACTGATGATTGGACCGCCGTTATCTGAGTCATTTGAAAAATATTATGGTTTGAATAATGAGACTGCCCGTCAGGCAGTTGCAGTATATCGTGAATACTATGCAGTCAAAGGAATCTTTGAAAATGAAGTTTATCCCGGCATTCCTGAGTTATTACATAAACTAAAAAACAATAATAAAACTTTGGCTTGCGTCACATCCAAAGCCGCATTTTATGCCGAGCAGATATTAGAGCATTTTAACTTGAATCCGTATTTTACCCGATTAGTCGGCAGTAATATGGATTTGACCTGCACCCACAAAATTGAGCTAATCAAACTCGCTCTTTCCCATTTCCCTCAAAATAGCAACTCTGATTTTATCATGATTGGCGATAGGGCTGATGATATAATTGGTGCCAAACATAATAAAATTGCTTCGATTGGTATTTTATATGGTTATGGCAGTCGCGAAGAAATAAATAAAGAACAGCCAGATTATTGTGTTGATACGGTAGAAGAAATAAGAAATATATTTCTGGTTTAATCAGTTATATTTTGCTAATAGGGTAATGACAAATTCTATTTATCTTTATCTAATTTTATTGTAATTTTAATCAAGTTATCAAGCGAGGCAATATCCATATCAAGGATATTTATAAAATACTTAATCCCTGGCTTGTCTTTTTTAAATCCCAAAGTTTCAAGTGATTTAAAATATTCCTTACCTAATAATGAACCATATGCTTTTATAAAATCATTTACATATACTTTAATCTGACCACCCATAACAAAATACAAAAGAGTCGTTCCATATTCAATTTCTATCATCATACTTGGCTTCTCAGTTTTTCCGATGCGGTATTGGATTTGTGGGTAATTATGTAAAAGATTCAATAATTCTACTAGTTTTTCTTTAACTTCTGGTCCAGAAATTTCATTTACTAAATCTATATATTCTGCTTCTGAGTAATTCGTTGTTATACGCTTACTAACATCGATATAATCTTTTTTTGTTTCTTCAGTTAAAAAATCGCTACGTGTCAAATATTCATTGCCGACATCGTCTTTGTGATATTGAATAATCACAAGGTTGATATCAAGTTCATATTTTGTAAGAAAACGCACCATCCTTTCTTGGTTTTCGTTAGGATAGGTGGCAACGATTAGCATCTTAGGGAATTCCATATTAATTTTTTTAAAACTTGAAATGTCGACATTGTTTTCTTTTGCAATCTCTCTTAACCACTTCTCTTTTTCTTCTTGTTGGTCTGAAACAAAAGCAGCGTCCTCTACAACTTGAGCTATCGAACCTCGTTTATCATCATCTCTTTTTGTCTCAATAACTACAACTGTTCCGTCTCTATCTAACCCTAAAATGTCAATGCTTTCTTTTTCCCCGCTAAGATTTCCATCTTTTTTTATAATTGGCGCAAGAATCTTTAGTCCGTCATACAAAATATTAGGATTATGAATAATCCATTTGCGTAGATCGTCTTCATCTCGTTCTTTTTCGCTTAATTTACTTAATCTATCAGATGGTATTAGTTTCAATATTTCATTGTTGCCTTTTGGTAATATTTTCCAAAGTTTAATATCTTTTGCCATATTTCCTCCATTTTATTAATTTTATAATTACAATTCATGCTACTATTGTAATAAATATACTTTCTACTTAGATAATTCATTTTTCCATATTTTTCGCCACTCTTCAAACAGTGGTTCAAATTCTTTTAGAATTGATAAAATATTAGATGAAATTACGTTTTTACTTACAGCAAGCAAGATATCTTTATCAATGTATTTACCTAGTATTTTATTTTCAGGTATATTTTCTATCACATCGAGATTGTTTTTTAACTCTGTTTTCATTAATTCCCATGCTCTCATTGATTCTTTCATTGAATAAGCTTCTATTCTAAACGCTATAAACAATCCTTTTTCTTTCAGTTCAATTCTTATTTTAGGAATACATGCTCTTGCTTCATTTTCTTCTTTAAATTGCGTCGTTTTTTGTATTAAATTTAAATCATCCTTATAATACAGGTACCCTCCGCTAAATGATTCAGTCCTTTGTCCTCCTTGATAGTTTGATGTCAAATCCCCGTTCGTATATACGCCGTGTAGTTGTGCAAAAACTGCACCTTCTTTATCTTCAGCCCGACTAAATAATTCTCTCCACCATGTTTCTCCTTCGCGTGTTGTTCTACCGAACATATTGGGTTCAAACAATTTATTCATTTTCACTCCTTTTTCTATTAAGTTTTTATATTATACTATCTTTAATTAAAACGTCAATCACAATAAATACTTTATTAGAACACATTATGTCATTAAATCAAAATTGTATTCTCAAGAATATTTATTACTTTTGACACTTCATTGACAGTTTTACATCTAATACTAACATCGACTTGCACACCATTTTGTATAATTCGACAGTCTTTTTGTCTATCATATTCGTACATCCTTTCTTCTTTTTCAATAAAGATATCTTCTTTGGTTTTACCGGTTTGTGAGTATAAATTTTCTAAGAAAGAACTTAATTCTTTCTCAAATAAACCGGTTATTCCGAAGAATGATTCGTCTTCTTGGAACTTTTTCCATACATCTTCTTCATTTTTAAAGAACATTTTCCAATGTCCTTGGTTAAAATTAATTTTGAATGGTAACTTGATAGTAAAGCCTATTAGTCCGTTGTCTTCATCAATTTCTATTTCCTTAGACAATTCTGACTCTTTCTTATTTAATAAATCCAGCACTTCTTGTTTTGTCCAATGTTTGCTATTCATTTTCTCTCCTTTTTATCAAGGAGACAGAATATTCTGTCCCCTTGATTATTTATCATTTTATATTAACTATTCAAAAACGCTATTACAATTAGAAACCCGCATAATCCAACTGCTATCAACATCATTATTATTCCAAAAAATATTGCAATAGCATTTCCGCTTTTAATTAATTTCCAACCCAGCCAGCCGAAAAACCGTATCAGCCCAATCCAGATCATATATAAAAATGTCATATTCATATTATAATCCTTTTCTTTAGGATATAAATCCTAATTTATTTTTAGATTTATCTCTTAAACTACTATTTTTTTCTTTTTGAGCATATTTTATTAAGTTTAGCATAGAGATTTTTTCTTCATTGCTAAATCCACATTCTCTGACTACATTAATAATCACATTCTTTATCTCGCCACCAGTCAATTCATATCTTTTCCCAAGTTCAGCAAAATCAACATCATCGCTAATCGGTGCATTCGCAGGAATCAAAGCGCGCCATATCTTTGCTCGTTCTTCTGTTTTTGGTATATCGAATCTCATCTTAAATAAAATTCTGCGTGAGAATGCTTCGTCAATCGTTAATTCTCTGTTAGTCGTTAATATGACTAACCCGTCAAATCTTTCAATTTCCTGCATTAAAACATTTGTCATATAATTATGCATACGGTCAACGCTATATGTTTCGGGTAATCTCTGTCCGAATAAAGAATCGGCTTCGTCAAAAACCAATACACAATCATTTTCTTTTGCTTCTTTAAACACCTTGACCAAATTCTTTTCAGAATCACCAATCCATTTACTTAATAACTGGGCATAATTAGCAATCCCGATTTTCTTACTTAATCTCTGTGCAATCGCTTCGCAGGTCGCGGTTTTACCAGTTCCTGGTGCGCCGTAGAATAAAATCGTCATACCTTTACCGTATTTAATCGTCTGGTCAAATCCCCATTGGGTAAAAAGTTTATTGCCAGTTACAATCTGAAATATCATCTGCTCAATTTCCTGCTTTTGCATATCTTCCAGAACAATCTGGTCAAAACTGACGATCGGCTCGCGGATTGATAGAATTGTATTTTGATTTCCCTCGGAAAATCTGCTTTCCCGGTCATCCGATGTTTCAGACAACAAGTACAGGTCATTCCCCATAATTTCCTGCATCGTATCAGGTGCAAGCCGGTATTCGAAATCAAAAATGGTATATGAAGGATAAGGATATCTGTCATTTGTTTCAATCAGTTTTTCATTTATCAAATTTTTAATTATACGGTAATTATTAACATACTGGTTTGGCGCGTAACCCAATAAAGACATCAAATCTTTTCCGGTCGGTTTGTGATGGCGATACCAGTCACCAAAAAATACCGCTAACATTATATATTTTTCATCTTTACTTAAACAATATTTTTCTGATAATGCTTCCAGCGGAATATATTCATTGAATACTTTTGCTTTTTTGCATAATTTATCTAAATTATTTTCGAGTTTTTCAATTTTTTTATTTACTTCCTTAATCTTTTTTTTCTTATCATTAATTTTCGTGCGTAGAATTTTCTTATTTTCGACGCTGATATTGAACTGCGCCTCAAAAATTTCGTCATTAATTTTTTTTCGCGCGTCAAGCAGGCGGATAAGATTGTAACCATGCTCGAGATAATTACTCTTTATATCATTGTTTTTCATTTTTTCCCCTTTCTTTCTAGCTCTTTATATGTATTATATCATTTTTTTGCTTTTTGTCAGATTAAATCTCAATTTATTTTTAGAAAAATGCATTTTTTAGTACCTAAGTTTATTCTCGCACACTATATATAGTGGTATTTATAAAATTTGAAAATCAGATAAAAAAATCATGATTTTTAGACAAGTAATTGATTTACAATGTGATTATATTAAAGATAAGTACATCATCTAACTTATTTAATTACATATAGTAATTTCGTATTAGATAAAAATAATTTTCTATAAACGAATAATTATAATCTTAGACTTTAAATGTATACTTAAAAGTTTCCCTGCTTCAGAAAAGTTATATTGGCAGTATAATAAAGACAATCGAAATTCAAAGAAACTAATTGAAATTTATTGATATTCGTTGTAATTTCGAAGAAATTTATCATCCGAGCATAAGTTTATCACTACCATAAATATATGCTTAAATGTTATGTTTTTTATAAGCGCTTTTTCTGCATAACCTTATAATAACCAACAACTAACAACCAAAAACTGACTTTTGGAGGGGAGTGCCCAGGGGGGCGGGTCAGAAATAAAGGTTAAAGTGTTAATGAGTTGGGAGTTAAGAGTTAAGAAAAGAACCTCTTAAAAAGCGTGGATAAAATACTCGTAAAATTGCAGGTGAAAATCTTGCTTATCGCACGCAAAGGCATATGAATTTAAGGACGGAGATAAATCCGGGATTGGGGAAGAAGATGAGTTAAGAAGAGCAAGCGGGAGACAGGCTGGAATTTACAAATGAAATTTATGGAAACTTATTGAAATTAATTGTTCTTTGTCGCAATGAGTTTCTATGTATTTCTACTTTGAAGGTTATTTAATCTTTGAATCCAATTGTAACCACGGATTTGACTGATTTCTTTTCTTTATCAAATCCGAACACGAATTACACTAATAAACGAATAACACGAATATTTTCTTGGTTTTTTTATTCGTGGTATTAGTAAATGCACTTCGCGGGTTCTTTGAACGCGTCTTATTCGTGTTCCCTCTTCAATCCGTGTTGCTGTCGCTACGCTTTGCGTCCATCTGTGTAATCAAGAGAGCGAGTTTTTCCGAGCTTTCATATTTATACAATCTCGCGAACAGACATGGAATGGCCGGTTATCTTCTCAAAAGCCAGCCGGTATTTTTCTTGAGTTTTCTCGATTACATCCGGCGGTAATTTAGGAATCGGTGGCTTTTTGTCCCATTTGATGCTGATTAAATAATCGCGCACAAACTGTTTATCATAACTGGGCGGACTCATCCCGACTTTATACTCGGTTATGTCCCAGAACCGCGATGAATCTGGCGTCAACAACTCGTCAATCAATATTATCTGGTCATCCAAGATACCGAATTCCATTTTCGTATCGGCAATAATTATTCCTTTGGACTCGGCATATTTTGCGGCGCGCAAATAAATGTTAAAACATGCCTTTTTAACGGTTCTTGTTATCTCGGCTCCGACCAAATCAATCATTTGCTGTTCTGAGATATTTTGGTCATGCCCGATTTCTGCCTTAGTCGACGGTGTAAAAATCGGCGCTGATAATTTTTCTGATTCTGTTAATCCATCTGGCAATCTAATACCGCAAATCGCGCCGGTCTTTTGATAATCTTGCCAGCCCGAACCAGACACATAACCACGCACAATACATTCCACCGGCAAGGGTTTGGTTCTTTTCACGAGCATTGACCGGCCGGCTAAAATTTCGGCGTATTGCCTTAATTGTTCTGGATATTGTGAAATGTCTGCGCTAATAAGATGGTTGGGAATTATATCTTTGGTAAATTCAAACCAGAAACTTGAAAGCCCGCTTAAAACCCGTCCCTTATCCGGAATTGCATCATTTAATACCACATCAAAAGTCGAGATGCGGTCGGTCGCCACGATTAGCAATTGGTCGCCTAAATCATAAACATCCCTGACCTTGCCTTTTCGAAACAGATTAACTCCGCTTAAATTAGTTTCTAATACGATTGCCATTTAATCCTTTTTCTTTCCGACCGGCATAATATAAGCCGGTTCTTCTTTAATGCCCAGCGCAGACATCACCAATGAATCCTGAAACGCGCCAATCACGACCGTACCCAGTCCTAAAGCTTCAGCCTGGAGATGAATATTCTGTCCGCAATGACCAACTTCATTATCCGCATAACGCATACCGCGATTACCATATCGGCCAGTGGTTCGTTCGTACTTTATGGCAATGACAATATTGACCGGCGCAAGCTCAATATATTTCTGTCCCCAGGCTGCGTTTGCCAGTTCTTTTCTTTTATCACCAACGGATAATTTTACCAATTCGTGAGTTTGCCCGAGATAGTGATAAACGCCGGCGTCTATGCCTTGAACATTTCCGACAACCAGATAAATTTCCAGAGGATAAGTTGCTCCGGCTGAAGGCACGGTGCGTCCGCCCCAATCCGCGGTTTTTCCCTGTGCTGCCCACAACAATTGAGAAACCTGCTCGATTGTCAATGCCTGGTCTTCATAAAAACGCACTGAACGCCGATTTAATATTGCCTGTTCTACGCTGACTTTTCCGGTAAAAATTGGCTCTGGTAATTTCATTTTTACCCCCTGCTTTGAACAGAAACTATTTTGTATTAATACTAATAAGAATACAATAAAATATATTATTTTTTTATTTGGCATTGAGCTTTTTCTTAAACTGAACCAGTTTTGCTTTGACTTTTTTGTTGTGCAGGCTGATGATTTCTGCGGCCAAAATTGCCGCATTTATTGCTCCGGCATTACCGATTGCCATAGTTGCGACCGGCACGCCTTTCGGCATCTGGGCAATTGATAAAAGCGAATCCAGGCCGGATAATTCAGATTTTATCGGCACGCCGATAACCGGAATAATCGAATAAGCCGCAATCACGCCTGGCAATGCCGCAGCACCGCCGGCACCGGCAATAATCACTTCGATTTTCCGTTTTTCAGCTCCTTGGGCAAACTTGCGTACTGTCTCGGGATTACGATGCGCGGACATGACTTTTATTTCATAACTGATACCGAGGGTTTTTAAATTCTCAGCCGCCTGTTCCATAACCGGCAAATCTGATTTACTGCCCATCACAATACTGACCATTTAGACTCCTTTGTTCTGAATCGTCTTAAAAATTTTTGAACTTATCTTTTGGTGCGTTACAGACCGGACATTTTTCTAACCGGTTGCCGATATTGGTATAGCCGCAAATAGGACAGACATAGACCTCATCTATTTTCATGTCCTCGTTTTTCTGCACCTGCTCTTTTGCCTGTTTATAAAACTGGGCGTGAACCTTTTCTGCGGCTAAGGCGTAATTAATCGCGAGCTCGGCACCTTTTTCCTTTTGCAGCACTGCGGTTGACAGATATGCCGGATACATCTCGTCAACTTCAAACAACTCGCCATTAATCCCGGTATCCAGATTACCTTCGGTCGCTTTGATATAACCCAGATTTTTCGCATGATTGCGGGCATGAGCAAACTCAGCATATGCGGTTGCCTTAAATAAGCGTCCAATATTAGGATAACCGTCTTGTTCGGCAATTTCGGCAAAAATCAGATATTTCATATGTGCCATTGATTCGCCGGCAAACGCTTCAGCTAATGCTTTTTTTGTCATCTCTTTCATATCTTACTCCTTTTCATTTATTTATTTGAATATATTATACATGTTTGTAAGAAATAGTCAACCCTGCTTGCTTTGAAAATGCGTGTCGTTGACAGATAAGATATCCCTTTTATTATATATCATTATGAAAAATCTTCGTAAATATGGCGAGCCGCCTTATTCTGTGGTTGCAGTACATGGTGGACCTGGCGCGCGCGGCGAATTAGCGCCCGTCGCAAAAAAAATTGCCCTCAAATATGGCGTACTGGAAGCATTGCAAGATGCAAATACGATTTCTGGACAAGTTCAAGAATTATTACGGGTGGTAAAAAAACACGCTACAAAACCCGTAATTTTAATTGGCCATTCCTGGGGCGCCTGGCTTAGTTATATTTTTACAGCACGCTATCCGTCTTTCGTTAAAAAACTGGTCCTTGTGTCGAGCGGACCTTTTGAAGAAAAATATGTCCGGCGCATAATGCAAGCCAGATTACAGCGGCTCAATAAAAAAGAAAGGGCAGAACTTAATACTTACATCGCCCTGATGCACAATCAGAATATCCGTGAAATAAAGACCGAGAAATTATTAAAGCGGTCTGGTAATAAAGTCGAGTTTGTTAAATTCGGGAACTTAATGTCTAAAACCGATTCGTATGAACCGACACCCTCCCGTCATCAAATCGAATTACGGCTTGATATTATCCGGGGTGTCTGGCCTAAAGCTGAAGAATTGAGAAAAACCGGTCAGTTGCTCAAGTTATCCGAAAAAATCAAATGTCCGGTTACAGCAATTCACGGTGATTATGACCCGCATCCCTGGCAGGGGGTCAAAAATCCATTAAGAAAAAAGTTATCGGATTTCCGTTTCTTTTTACTAAAAAAATGCGGCCATACACCCTGGCTTGAAAAACATGCCCGGTGCGATTTTTTACACATTCTTACAAGAGAATTGACTTAAATCCCAGTTCGGTTAAAATTAATTATGCAAATAAACTTACCTTATGGCAATGAAACCCTCGGATTAACCATTCCGGACAAAAATCTGCTCGGTATCTTAAAACCAAATCAGCCTCAACAACGGCCTGAAATCAATCCCGAACACTTGCGCGCACAGCTCAGAAATTTTTTAGCCGGCAGTAAACGCATTTTAGTTATTGTCAATGATTACACCCGGCCCACACCAACTGCTGATATTATCTCAATTATCGAGCCAGAACTGAAAGATTTAGACTTTAGATTCATCGTTGCCTGCGGTTCGCATCGTGGTCCCAATCAAACCGAGTTAAGTCAAATTTTTGGTAAGCATGCTCAAATTTACAAAGACAAGATATTGGTCCACGACGCCAAAGACAATTCGCTTTTAAAGTTCCTTGGTAAATCCAAACGCGGCACTCCGGTCTGGTTAAATCAGGCAGTCTGGCAGGCGGAAAAAATCATTGCCATCAATTCGGTTGAACCGCACTATTTTGCCGGTTTTACCGGTGGCCGAAAATCTTTTTTACCCGGTGTTGCCGGTCTTGAGTCGATTACTGCCAATCATAAATTATCCCTGCAACCCGCATCAAAAACCTTATCCCTTGACGGCAATCCGGTACATGAAGATATGACCGAAATCGCGAAAATGGTGCCGCGGGATATTTTTTCAATTCAGATTGTCATTAATGCTGAACACGAACTCTGCTCAGTCCGGTACGGCGACATCATTACATCATTTATGGCAGCGGTTAGTGATGCCAAACAGATTTTTTGCGTGCCTGCGCCCCAAAAAGCCGATATTGTCATTGCCTTGATTCAACCGCCTTATGATATCAATTTTTACCAGTCCCAGAAAGCAATCGAGAATGCCAAACTTGCCTTGCATGATAACGGCATTATGATTGTCTTGTCCCATTGCCGGGATGGGATTGGCGATGACGAGTTTATCAAAATCATTGCCAGCACTAATGACCTGCATCAGACCCTGGGAAAAATCGACCGGCATTTCATTTTAGGTTATCAGAAATCCGCGAAATTGATACAAGTTATCATGCGCGCCCAAATCTGGACGGTCATGCCAATTGATGATGCGATTGTCAAAAGTGTTTTTATGCACCCCTTTAATAACCTGACTGATGCCCTGGCTGAGGCATTAAAACAAAAAGGCAAAGATGCGAAAATTATAATATTGCCGGACGCAAGTTTGACTGTTCCCCTGATTAAATAAATAAAAAGATTTAAATTCGAATGCTTATGCCGTCACGGGTATTTTTATACTTAACGGTTAGTTGTGTAATACAAAAATAATAACTTCTTCGGCAGCCGCATCATAACCACGAATTGAGCGGCCAAAACCGTCCATGCCGATTAAACCCCAGAGCGTTGCCCGGGCAGAACCAAACGGATAATAAACCGCAAAACGCATTTCCCCGGCATTATAACCATCGTCATCATTTGGTCCGCCTTGTACAGTATTACTGACATCTTCTGCGTTATCATAATAATCCGGATTGAATTCGTCTTCATCCATGACCAACCCGGTCCAGGGATTAGTCGGTAATTTACCCATCACCGGCGGATTTGCGTTTGGGTCGCCACCCGGAAAATAACTGCCGTATTCGTCATCGTAAAAATCCTCGGCATAATAACCCTTTTCCGCATGAAAGATTTCCACGACCGCTGCAACATTATGCATATTCATTTTCATAGCCGTGATCCGAGCCCGCTCCCGTATCGTGTTATAACTCGGAATTGAAAAAGCAAGCAGAATGCCGAGAATTAAAATAACGCTTAACAACTCGACCAGGGTAAAACCATTATTATTTTGTAATGACCATTTTTCTCTCATATCCTATTATTTTATAATGATATCTTGATATGTCAAGATAAATATTGACAATCGATGATTTTTGATTATAATGTATGTTTATTATGAAAATAAACAGATTGAAACGACGGCACTATCATATCAGAAAACGAATCAGCGGTACGGCAGAACGACCGCGGCTTTGTGTGAAACGGAGCAATAAGTATATCTACGCAATTTTGGTTGATGATTCAAAGAACAAGGTTATCAGCCAGGTATCTTCGTTAAACAAGGATATCCCGGCTGAAATGCCGGTTGAGAGCAAAGACAAAAAGGCAAAGATTAGCGGTAAATCGCTCAAAGCTTTTCAGGTTGGTTATGCTCTTGCTCAGAAGGCAAAATCGCTTAATATAACGAAAGTCGTGTTTGACCGTGCTGGTTATCGTTACCATGGTCGGGTTAAAGCCCTTGCCGAAGGCGCCCGCAAAGGAGGATTGGTCTTTTAGTACCATCTTATTATGAGACATAATGATATTTCATCAACCGATTCAGCCCAGGAGTTTATCGAACGGGTTGTTTATATTAAACGAGTTTCCAAAGTAGTTAAGGGTGGCAAACGGATGCGCATTGCGGCCGGCGTTATTGTCGGCGACGGCCAGGGGAAAGTCGGTTTAGGTCATGGTAAGTCTGAAGAAGTTGCTTTGGCAGTGCGTAAAGCCGCAACCCGTGCCAAGAAAAATCTGACGCTGATTGCAGTTACGGGCGGCACGATTCCTCATCTCAGCACCGGAAAATATTGTGCCTCGAAGATTTTATTAAAACCAGCACCTGAAGGTACCGGTTTGATTGCCTGTCCCCAGGTACGCTCGGTTTTAGAAGCAGTTGGTCTCAAAGATGTCTATACCAAATCACTCGGGTCGACTAATGCGTATAATCTCTCGGTTGCGACCATTCGCGGTTTGCGAAAATTACGGACGCCGCAGGAGATTGCCCAGATTCGCAACAAACCAGTCGAGTATTTGACCCGGAAAGCAGTGAAAACCGATGAAAAAGTTGAAGATAACATTAATTAAAAGCACGATTGACCAGAAACCGGTACATAAAAAAAATATCGTGTCTCTGGGTTTAAGAAAAATTAACAGCTCCCGAATTCATAACGACACACCGCATATTCGGGGCATGATTGAAAAAGTTAAACACTTAGTAAAGGTTGAAAATGCAGATTAAATATAAACCGAATCAAGGCGCTACGCACCGTCGCAAAAGAGTTGGCTGCGGACCTGGTTCTGGACATGGCAAAACTTCCTGTCGCGGACATAAAGGCGCTGGTGCCCGCAGCGGCAAAGAATATGACGCCCGTTTTGAAGGCGGTCAGATGCCGTTGTACCGGAAAATCCCGAAACGCGGCTTTACAAATCCAATGCGGACTGAATATCAAGTTGTCAATTTCAGTGATATAGAACGGGTCAAATTATCCGGCACCGTCAATATCGAAAACTTAAAACAAGCCGGTCTTGTTAGCAAAAACCTGCCGGTTAAAATTCTTGGTAAAGGCAAAATCTCGAGCGGGCTAACTCTTCAAGCCCACGCTATTTCCGCATCTGCCCTCAAACAGCTTGAAGCGGCCGGTGGTAAGTTTGAAAAGATTGCGAAGAAATAATTATGTTAGGCAACGTCCCCAATATTTTTAAGATTCCGGATTTAAGAAAAAAGATTCTTTTCACGCTCGCCATGGTTGCCGTTTATCGTTTGGGCAGTCATATTCCGACCCCAGGTATCAATGCTGCGGCATTAGGTCTTTTATTAGGTCAGATGCGCGGCACGGTTTTCGGACTGTATGACATTTTTGTCGGTGGCGCCCTGTCCCGGGCTTCGATTTTTGCGCTCGGCATCATGCCTTATATTTCGGCATCAATTATCTTTCAGTTACTCGGTTCGGTCTTCCCGGCTCTGGAAAAACTCCAGAAAGACGAAGAAGGCAGAAAAAAGATTAATCAGTATACCCGTTATGCCACGGTCGCTTTAGCCGCAGTTCAAGCCACTGCAATTGCTGCATACTTAGAAGCCCAACCGCCAACCGCGGCTGGTCCGATTGTCATGATGAGCGGCTTCTTTTTCCGGTTTCTGACCATTTCCACTATGATTGCGGGTACGATTTTTGTGATGTGGCTCGGTGAACAGATTACGGACCGGGGCATTGGTAATGGTATTTCCTTTATTATCTTTGTCGGCTGCCTCGATTCGATTCCGCAGGATATTGGCCGCACGATTCAGATGATGCGTGCCGGTGAAATCTCCTGGCTTGCTTTACTATTGATTATTGCGATTATCTTTGCGGTCTATGCCGGGGTTATCTTAATAACCCAGGCTATGCGTAAAATACCGGTCCAATATCCAAAACGAATTGTCGGTCGAAAAATGTATGGAGGGCAGGCAACTTATATTCCTTTACGCATTAATACTGCCGGCGTGATTCCAATTATCTTTGCCCAGAGTTTAATTGTCTTTCCGTCAACCATGGCCGCATTTATCAAAGCGGACTGGATTCAGAGCCTCCAGCGCTACATCGCGCCCGGTGCCTGGTTATACAGTATTATCTTTGGCGGACTGATTGTCTTCTTTACTTATTTCTATACTTCGGTTGTCTTTAATCCCCGCGACATGGCAGACAATATGCAGAGATATGGCGGGTTTATTCCTGGTATCCGACCTGGTGAAAAGACTGCCGAATTTATTGACCGCAGTTTAACTTTACTCACCTTACCCGGTGCTCTGTTTTTAGCGTTAATGGCACTTTTGCCATACTATTTAATGAACGCATTAAAAGTCCCGTTCTATTTTGGCGGTACCACGCTCTTGATTATTGTCGGTGTCGCTTTAGACACGATTCAGCAGATTGAATCGCATCTGGTCATGCGCCATTATGAAGGGCTCTTAAAAGGCACTAAACTCAAAGGTCGACGCTAAATCATAGATTATGCGTAAAGCATCAAGCTTAACGCATCGAGTGTTTTTCTCTTGACTCTATTCTATTTTTAAGTATAGTAAATTTTAATAATATGATACGTGTTGCTTCATTATTTACGGCTGGTACTAACTGTGACGAAGAGACTATGCTTGCTTTTGAAATGGCTGGGGCAAAATCAGAACGGGTGCATCTTAATCTCTTAAAGAAAAATAGACGCTTACTTGAAAAGTATCAGATTTTAGCTATTCCGGGCGGTTTTACCTATGGTGACTATATCAGTGCTGGTAAGATTTTAGCCAATGAACTGCAATACATCCTTGAACATAGTATCACTGAATTTATCCAGGCGGGTAAACTCATAATCGGTATCTGCAACGGTTTTCAGGTCTTGGTTAAAGCCGGCATCCTGCCCGGATTTAGTCAAAAACAATCGGTCACTCTGGATGTAAATGATTCGAACCGCTTTGAATGCCGCTGGGTATATCTCAAAGCAAATCCGAAAAGTCCTTGTGTCTTTACCAAAGACATTGACATGATGCCGGTGCCGGTTGCCCATGCTGAAGGAAAATTTGTGGTTGACTCGGAAAAAACGCTTAAGAAAATTAAGAAAAACAATCAGGATGTATTTACCTATGTTAACCAAAAAGGCGGTAAAGCCCAATATCCGGATAATCCCAATGGTTCGATTGAAGATATTGCCGGCATTTGTGACTCGACTGGCCGGATTTTTGGTCTGATGCCGCATCCAGAACGGGCTTCATCGATTTATCAATATCCAGATTGGTTTATGTCAAAACATATGCAGGAACCAATCGGACTTAAAGTATTTAAGAACGCAGTCAAATATGCCCAAAAAAATCTCTAATCGCATTACCGAGCACCCAATTTTAACCTTTTCCAAAGGCAAGTTGGTAAAATTCTATTTTGAAGGCAAAGAAATCGAAGGATATGAAGGCGAGCCGATTGCGGCTGCCTTAATTGCTAATGGAGTCAAAGTGTTTCGGGTTACCGAAAAAATGAAACGGGCAAGAGGATTTTTCTGTGCGGTCGGCAAATGTTCATCGTGCTTAATGACGGTTAATTCAATCCCCAATGTCATGGTCTGCGTCGAACCGCTCAAACAAGGCATGAAAGTCGAGCGGCAAATCGGTCGGGGAAAACTGATCTAAGATGATAAATTCTAAATCCGAAGGCCTACAGAACAGATACCACAGAGTCACAAAGGCACAAAGGGCACAAAGATTTTCTCCTGATTTTCTCTGTGTCTCTGTGGTTAATATGTTTTTCTGCGTTAAAGGGACGCAGATTTTCGCAGATGCTCGCAGATTTCAGATCTGCGTTAATCCATTTAAATCTGCGTTTATCTGCGTTCTTCTTAATCATTTCGCACCTCTCAATGCCAGCATCGGTTCTTTCTTATAATATGAAACAATCTGACCTCACTTCTGACATTTTAATCATTGGCGGTGGTCCGGCGGGTCTGTCAGCTGGTGCGGTTGCCGCAGAACTCGGCGCCAAAGTTATTATCCTTGACGACAACCCGGTCGTCGGCGGTCAGCTCATTAAACAGACCCATAAGTTTTTCGGTTCCAAGAGCCATTATTGCGGTGTGCGCGGCATTGACATTGCCAGGATTTTAGAAACTAAAATCACCCATCCGAACATTACCATGATGTGTGATGCCTCGGCAATCGGGTATTATGAAGATAATGTTATTGGCGTTGTGCAGGGTGAAAAGTTTACCAAACTTCATGCGCCTAAAATTATCTTTGCCACTGGTGCCGCAGAAAATATGATTGCGTTTCCGAACAATGACCTGCCTGGTGTTTATGGTGCCGGCGCAGTCCAGACCTTAATGAATGTGCATGGAATCAGACCGGGCAGAAGAGCATTAATGGTCGGCTCGGGTAATATTGGTCTGATTGTATCGTATCAGATGATACAGGCCGGAATTGAAGTGGTTGCCTTAATCGAAGCAATGGACCGAATCGGCGGATATAATGTCCATGCTGCCAAACTCCAGCGGCTCGGCGTGCCGATTCTGATTTCTCATACCGTCAAATACGCGACTGGCAAAGATTTTGTAACCGGTGCGGTTATTGTTAAAGTAAACAAAAAATGGCAGCCAATCAAAGGAACCGAAAAGAAACTAAAAGTTGATATGATTTGTCTGGCAGTCGGTTTGACTCCGCTGTCTGAACTCTTATATCAAGCCGGTTGTAAAATCGTCTATGTGCCGGATTTAGGCGGTAATGTTGCCTGGCATGATAAAAATATGCAAACTTCAATTCCTGGCATCTATGTTGCGGGCGATGCGTCCGGTATTGAAGAAGCGTCTACCGCAATGCTCGAAGGCAGAATTGCCGGTGCGGCTGCTTATCAAAGTCTCAAAGGGGTTAATCTGCAGGCTCAAGAAATTATCAAGTTATCAAAAACAGAACTTGACCAAATCCGGCAGGGGCCATTTGGCACCCGACCCCGGCTTGGCAAAGAAAAATTATCCGCCCTGAAAATTTAATACAAAAAATTGGCAAGCAATTAATAAGGGACGCAACCTTATTTATGGAAGCGTCCCTTAAAATTAGATTTACTGATTTATTGCACAATCAACTTCACTTCTGATGTGCCTTTATTGTGCTGGTATCGTAAGAAATAAACACCGCTTGCGATATTCGACAGATTGAGTGTATAATCACCTTTATTCTGATAACCGCTGAGCAGAGTATTAACCAAACTGCCGGTTGAGTTATAGAGCTTGATTGAGACATTACCCGAAATCGGCACATTGTAGCGAATTGTGGTTGTATTGGTAAATGGATTAGGAGTTATGCTTAGCAATGAACTGTTATTGGAGATTGCCACACCCGACTGCGTCGGATTCGCAATGACAGGTTCTGCAAGTTTTGACTTTTGACTTTGGACTTTGGATTTTTCTGCCGAAACATACTGCCAGAATTCAGGCGTATTACTACCTTTGATTAAGTATAAGACGCCATTGGCATAAGCAAGCGCGGCACCGGTTTTGGGCACTGACCTTTTGCTCAGCCTGGTAATCGTGTCTGACTGCAATTGCACCCAGCCCGTGCCCGGCGTGTACTTAAAGAAATTGAAACTGCCGCCGCCTTTAATGCCATAAATCCCGTCATCGGCTGCGCTTAAAGCCGCGCCATCCTTAAGATAAACCTTCTTGTATTTCCAAGCCGAACCGCTCCAGACACTGTCAAAAGTAGTCAAAGTTTCATTTGGTGTTATCCAGCCGCTCATCGGGTCATAGGCGCAGAAATGATTCGGTTTTTCGCCGCCTTTCATCGCATAAATCTTGTTGTCAAACGCAGTAATTGCGCTACCCGCTTTCCAGGGTTTGGTTCCTGCCGTAGGATTTGGCAAAGCAGTCCAGACATCAGTGCCAATATCATATCTGAAGAAGAAATCGCCGGTCTTGACATTACCGACTAACAAATAAACCGCACCGTTCAGATAAGCAATCGCACTGCCTGCCTTAAGACCTTTAAGTGGCGGCACAAATGCTTTTAGAGTCCAGCCGACATCATCAGTTAAGCTGTATGCCCAGAATTCTCTGGTGCCATTACCTTTGGTGGCATAGATTGTATTCATGCCGTCATAACATAATGCCGCGCCTTTACCAATCTTTTTCTTGACTTCTTTATTGGTTGTATCGGGTGGCGGTTTGACGCCGAACGGAATATTACCGATTGAATCCCATGCCCCGCCTGAATATTTATAAAAATACCAGGACTTGTTACCCGGGAACGCATACAGGTCTGACCCGACTGCGACCATTGAACCGCCGTCTTTGACATACTTATTGATTTTCATATCCGGCGCGGCGGCAAAGAATCTTTCTGAGTCCAGCCCGCAGGCAGGTTAATCGTAAACATGGCGTGGATAGCGTGATTATCCGAAACCGCATAAAAAGTATAACTCGGCACGGCACCGACTGAAACGCCGTCAACCAGCACGCTGTCTAAAACCGCATCCGGTCCAGGAGTAATATAAAAAGTCGTATCTGCGCCCTGATTCACAATCACATCACCGGACGGTATAATCGTGCCGCCAGGAGTTGCGCTTGCCGAGATTGTATAAGTAACCGGTATCAATGATGAAAAATAGGCATCAATCGTATGGTTAGCACTGACACTGGTAAATGTATGGCTGGTGAGAACGCCTTGATTTACGCCGTCAATCACAACGCTGTCGGTCTGACAATCGGGATTGGGCGTGATAATAAAGGTCGTATCTACACCGGCATAAACGATTACAGAACCAGACGGTGTAATCGTGCCTGGTCCATAAGCCGTTGCTGTGATTGTATAAGTCGGATCTTCTGAAAAATAGGCGGTAATGGCATGATTGGCAATCACCGTGTAAAAAGTATAATTGGCAATTGCGCCCTGGTTTGCGCCGTCAACAATGACACTGTCAATATGACAATTAGGATTCGGAGTCATGGTGAATGGAGCGTCCTGTCCGCCATTCACAACCACTGCGCCGGACGGTGAAATAATACCGGGTCCGATTGCAGTTGCGGTAATCGTATATGTATCAAGCGAGAAATATGCTTTGATGGTATGGTTGGCTGTAACATTTTCAAACCGGTACGAAGTCGAATCACTGCCATGATTAAATCCGTCAACTAACAAGCTATCAAGGTGTGCATAGGCATTAGGAGTAATTGTAAAAGTTGTGTCTGCAAAACCGGTCGTATCCAGCAAGACCGCGCCGGACGGAACGATTGTGCCCGGTCCATAAGCAGTTGCGGTGATATAATAATAAGGCGCAGCGCCCTGCGTAAGTTTCATGTTTACCCAGTCAATATAAGTACCCACGCCCCGGCCATAACCAGAAACATACACATTATTAGCATTATCCAGACCAACTGATTGTCCCTGATGAATCGAATCAAGAGTAGGATGATTATACCTTGATTCCCATTGCAGAACACCACTTGAATTATATTTGAGCGTAAGAATATCAGTATAGGTTGTCAAAGGAGCGTTCATATATGTACTTCGACCGGTTAGATAGATATTACCCATTGCATCAAGCACCATCGCATTCTGACCGTTTTCGGTCGGACAAGCTTCATAACTTAGGCCATTACCAGCAATAGCTGGTCCATGATATGTTTTGACCCATATTTCATCACCATTTGACGCATTGTATTTAACCAAACATAAATTTTGACCAGTACCGCCCGTGCCATAACTTGTTCCGTAAACATACACATAACCAGAGCCATCCAACGCAATCCAATATCCGCCGTCTGCCGCAGCAGTGTCTGGGTTAGAATATCGTTTAATCCACGCCGTGTCGCCGGTTGAAGTATATTTTATGGTCGTTATATCGCTTGCAGTATTTACATCTCCTAAACTTGAACCGGTCACATACACATTGCCCGAAGCGTCAACTGTAATATCGCGAGCAACATCATATCCATCACCAGGTCCATTATATCTTCTGACCCAAACTTCACTGCCAGTTGAAGCGTCATATTTGAAAGTTACATAATCATATAATGTTCCGGTCGAATTAGGATTAGAATAGCCAGTGACATAAACATATCCGGCATTATCAACGACAATTCTGTTTCCCTGGTCAGCAGCATTAACGCCGGCGTCATAAAACGCTTCCCATTGAAAAACACCATCCGTAGTATATTTGACTGTACCAATATCGCTCGTGCCAAAACCAGTCCCGCGCGAACCATAACCAGTCACATAAACATTTTCCTGATTATCAACTGCGATTGAATTAGCAAAATCATACCCAGCAGTAGGTGAGGGCGGTAAATCATAAGTTCGGGTCCAGATAGAATCGCCGGTCGTACCGTTTATTTTTATAATCAAATAATCACCGGCATTATAGCCCATCGTATATCCGCACACATAAACATTGCCCGACGGTGCGACCAGGATGGAACTGATGCGTTCCGCATAATTCCCAGAATTAAACTCATGTGTCCATAGTTCTGTGCCATTAGTATCGTATTTTTTCACGAGCGCATTACTGCTTTGGGTGGCGATGGTGTGACTGCCGGCAGCATAAACATTACCGGCTCCGTCAGTTGTCATTACATAAGAATAATCCGAGACACTACCGGGCGAAGAGTACCTTCTGGTCCAGGCCGTATCGACCTGGGCAAAGCTTATCGCGACAAATCCGAAAAGAATTGCCGCGATGATTAGTTTGTTTTTTGGCATTACTGCCTCCTTATTTTACCACCAACACAAATAAATCCGAAATCCGAATATCGAAATCCTAAACAAATTCGAAATCCCAATGACCAAAATAGATTCCGGGTCAAGCCCGGAATAACAAATGCCTTTCGAGCATTTGAATTTTGTATTTTGACATTGTTTAGATTTTCGGATTTCGTGCTTCGGATTTGTCTTTTAAATATGTTGGCAGTTGTTTTTTTGATATAGTTTTCCCTTACGGATTTTTTACGAAAACCTGTAAAATCTAAACTCATTACGCGTTATTTATTTTATGTATTGAGACGCTATAATCCCATTACAAATCAATACGATAAGATTACCGATTAAGAGGGGTTTGTCAAGACTAAATTTGACAAGCATGCGCAGACAAATCAGGGGTTAGACCTTGACTGTCACCAATATAAAAATCAGCTCTTCCGGCTCAACCGACGACAACACTTTCTCATTAAGGGGTATTGCTGTTTTCAGAGAATAAACTCAACACACGCTTATGATTTAACCCTCGCGCAATTCGACAAATTCAATCGAAACAAACCGGGCAGGTGCGTTGCTTAAACTTAAAAATGACTTACTTCTTCTTGCGCTTTACCGGTTTCTTTTTACCCTTTGCCAAAGTGAGTTCTTTTTCAATGATATTGCGGAACCGGTGGTGCGAGATATAATGGTCAGCCAAAAGCCGTCCGTTACAAATCAGATTAAAAGTCGCATACACCGACGGTGCCTGCTGGGCTATTTGCGGATTGCGCATCTCGAACACTTTCAATTTCACGCCGTTTGCACGGGCAATCTCAATCATGCCTTTGATACCGCGTGCCACCCACGGACACTGGTTCGAATACACGACATTCAGACCCTGATACCGCTTGAGCTGATTTTGACAATCGTGGAGCCGGGGTAACCCGCCCTTTTTCAAAACCTTTACGAGCAAATCATAGGTCGGCTTGACCGAGTCAATCACCTTAAATCCGTTTTTACGAAACAAATCCTTGGTTGCCATAAACGGACCGTTCGAAGTCATCACGGCTACGCCCAGTTTTTTCTCGTTTACGGCTTGTTCAATCACATGATTAATCAGAAGCGAACCATAACCGCGAAGCTTACTCTCATTCGGAGAAATCCAGATGCAGTGAATAAAAAGATACCCTTTGGCATCAACCCCGCGCCAGGCATTTTCACCGGGCGTGTATTCGATAAAACCGATGCACTTATTATCTTGTTCAGTATAGAGCAGTTTAACCTTAAGACCTTTGCGAAACTGTTTCTTGAGCCATGCCGCTTTCTTGACATAACCGTCTGCGGCTGGCCGCATAAAACAGGACGGCGGAAACTCGGCAATATTTTTGGCAGTTACATCAATGATTCTAATACCCTTTTTTTCTATCAAATCGCGCTCCTCTCCATAACATATCAGATATTATACCTGACCAAAAAACTAAAATCAAGATGATAGAAAATTAATTAAGGACGCGGATATCTGACATGCTGTGCCTGACACCGAATCCGACTTTTAATTTGAAAAATCCGTGTCCATCCGTGGCTATGTTCCGGTGTTTGCCTGTTGTTATTTATGGTGCATTGCCATTGGCATCGGTCTTGATAAGATAAACATCGTAAAAACCGGCACCAAATGAACTTGTGTAACCGGCAATAATATATCCGCCATCTGAGGTTTGCCGAACTGATTGACCATAGTCAAAATCTGTACCGCCAAAGGTTATAGTCCAGGTTGCATTGCCAATGGCATCGGTCTTGATAAGATAAACATCATCAATCCCCGCACCAAATGACCTTGTGGAACCGGCAATAATGTATCCGCCGTCTGCGGTCGGCTCAACTGAATAACCATAGTCAAAATTTGTGCCGCCAAAGGTTTTAGTCCAGGTCGTATTGCCATTGGCATCGGTTTTGATAAGATAAACATCATCAATCCCCGCACCAAATGACCTTGTGGAACCGGCAATAATATATCCGCCGTCTGCGGTCGGCTCAACTGAATAACCATAGTCATGACTTGTGCCGCCAAAGGTCTTAGTCCAGGTCGTATCGGTCTTGATAAGATAAACATCGTAACTACCGGCACCAAATGATTCTGTGTAACCGGCAATAATATATCCGCCGTCAGCGGTCGGCTGAACTGAACGAGCAACGTCACTATATGCACCGCCAAAGGTTTTAGTCCAGGTCGTATTGCCACTGGCATCGGTTTTGATAAGATAAACATCCGAATTCCCCGCGCCAAATGAAGTTGTTTGACCGGCAATAATATATCCGCCGTCTGCGGTCTGCTCAACTGAATAACCATAGTCATCACTTGTTCCTCCATAGGTCTTGATAAAACGGATAAAAATATTCACCAGGTGTCCGGCTGACCAATTCGAAACAACGCTGTCTTCATCCATTGCCTGCGCCTTTACTGAATAAATACCCGGAACAGACCAGCTGCGCGATGCGTTGACCGTATTACCGCTCGTCACATAACTGCTCCAATTTGAAGTATCGCCTCCGCCCCAATAAAACCTTATGGCAACATTATCGCCATCCGGGTCAGTTGCCGAACTGGAAAATGTGTAAGAACTGTCAACATAACCGATTGTCGGACCAGCCGGCGCAAGCGGTGTATTTGGCAGTTTATTACAACTTACCCCCATCATCATGCAAATGATAACGGCGGTGCTGATTTTTTTCATATATTGGTTGTTCATATTGCCCTCGCTTTTTTCATGACAAATGCCTTTATGCTCGAATTATAACCGAAAATAAAAACAAATCAACCCCGCACCTTTACAGAGGTGCGACTCGTAAAACCGGGACGCACCTCATTTGAATAAATGGTGCGTGGGTTTTCGCAGATATTATGCTTTGAAAATTGGTCATTGATAACTGAAAATTCCTTGATACTTGGTCATTGAAAATTGAAAATTTATCCGTGTCCATACCTTTTGTCATTGCGAACGAAGTGAAGCAATCTTACATACGGCAAAGATGAGATTGTCGCGCTCCTGTTGGTCGCTCGCAAAGACATTTGTGTTAATCCGTCAAATCCCGCAGACTCCGATTTTCATTCAATCATTCTTTCTGTCACGGATATACACTGATATTTTTTATAGATTTAGTTTATCTTTTCATCGGTGTTCATCAGTGGCATTGTGCTATGACAACGAAATAAACCCCATTTGGCAGATTGTCAAGAGAAAATCTCTGTTCGAATTTGCCTGGAGAAAAAACCATTTTGTCAAACTCTTGCACAACCCTGCCATTCAAATCATAAAAATTAAAAACATAGTATCCGGGATTCGTAATCTGGAAATTGAGATTTGCAGATTTACTCGTGCCGTTATGTATCAATTTCTGAACAAAAAAATTCTTGTTGTTCAGGGTAAAACAAAGAACTTCTGCAGTGTTTTTCTGTGTCTTTGGCTCCCCCGCACCTTTTGTTGGGTCGAACTCAGATAAACTATCATAGTTTTGTATCATCCCCGCCTCTCCTGTCAAAAGGTGCGGGGTGAATCTGTGGTATAATTTATCAAGACTTGCCTGATAAGACCAAAACTCTCTGGTCTTATTCCCTTTCAATAACCAGATCTGACTGTCTAAAAATGCCAGACTTGCCCCGGCTTTAGGCACGCTGCGCCGATTCGATTTCGGAATCGTTTCCAGACCAAACCATTGACCGTTTGTGATATCATACTGCCAGAACTCGTTTTTGCCTCCGCCTTTAAGAGCATAAATCGAATTCAGCCCGTCATAAGCCATTGCTCCGCCGGATTTGACTCGGGTCTTTTTCCGGATAAGCGGATGAAAATAAGGCAGACTCTCTTTTTCCTGCCACGCGTCGCTTGCAATATCATAACAATAAAACTCATTCAATCGCGACCCGCCTTTCAAAACATACATCTTACCATTCCCGGCACAGGTCATACACGAACCGTCTTTAAATCGTTTGTTAAATCTGCCGGCTGGGGCTGAGTTTAATTTAGACCAGGAATCTTCCTGGATAACATATCGGAAAAACTCGAATTTACTGCTGCTGCCGACCAGACAGTAAACCGCACCATTATAATAAGTTAAACATGAACCCCCTCTTAAAGATTTGATTGACCGAATCGGTTTTCTACTCATCCAGCTGTCCTGAAGTAAATTATATTCCCAGAATTCTTTAGTATTATTACCTTTGATTGCAAAGATGTTGCCGTTGCCGTAAACCAAAGCGCCGCCGGCTTTTACTTTTCTTTTTATGATTACGCTATCTAAATCAAGAAACGGTATTTCTTGCTCAATATTCCACTGGTCTGAGCTTGCATCATATGAATAAAAATCGCGGGTGTTATTGCCTTTTAAAGCATAGATGCGATTGCTTGCCGCAACCAACGCTCCGCCTAAGTTAATCGGTTTATAACTACCTGGTTCGGGCATATCCGACTTTTGATACCAAACCTGATATTGAAGCGTCAAAGTTCGGACTTGCGAAAAATCAGACCAGTTACCGGCAAAATCACGACTTCGCACTTTCCAGAAAAATCTGCCATTCGGGATTGCTTGTATCGGCGTGTAATTAGAGTCTGAAATTGTTTGATTAATAACTGTATCGTATGACGAGTAAATCAAGATATTGTATTGCGCCGCGTCGTTTACTTGATGCCAAATAAAACTCGGCCTTGGTAAAAACAAAGTGCAGTTATGAACCGGTGAGATAAGAATTGGTGCTGGCGGTGGAGTTGTGTCAATTGCAAAACCATAAGTTTCGCTCCATAATCCCCAGGTATCGTAATTACCTGCCCGTACTCGCCAGGTAAAACTGCCTTGATTAAAGATTTTTGGTCCGTATTGAGACCAATTCAACACCGTATCGATTATGCCATCGATTTGGATATTATAACGGCTTGCCTGAAATACATCAGTCCAGTCAAATAAAACACTTGGATTGTTAGTTATATGGCCATTGCTCGGGCTTAACAGAATTGGGGCGGCAAGCGTAACCACAATATCCTGAACACAAGTATCATTTAAGAGATACGCATCGTCAATTAAAGTAGTCCATGCTTTAGCTGGATAGGTCCCGAATTGAATTGGTATCCATCGCTTAAACTCAAGCGTGCATTTGGCAGTTGGCGGCAGGTTAACGACTTCAAGCGTATCGGCATAAATTAGCGTTTGAGCGTTGTTTCTGATATTTAACACGGTTGAAAAAGTCTCCGCAAAAGTGCCGATATTTTTAACGACTGCTTTAGGGAAAATTGTATCGGAAATACCCACATAACCGGTTAGAATCGTATCGAGCGTAACATCATGACAGGAACGATAAAACTTAATTACCCGACCACTGCTTAAAAGGTTGCCTTGCACAACTCCGTCGAAAAGATATTGCAGACCAGATGTGCCGCTGGAATTCTCAATACCAACCGTTGCCGATTGTCCCTGCCCTAAATTATACCGGTTAGAGCAATAATTATACTGATATAAAATATCGCCATTCTCATGCAAAATGACCTGAAAAATCACTGTATCACGCAAGACCGCCTGTGAATAGACAATTGATTTCCATTGCACAATCTTATATCGATTTGGTGTTGAGCCAAAAGTCTGATGCCGTGCCTGATAAGTATATAAATCATCCCAAAAAGGAGCGATAAGACTGTTTGGTAAATTCGTGCTGGGAATATTACTATTCGTATTGTAAGATAAAGATATCTCGTCTAAAGTTATGAAGCCATTAGTCGAATACCAAAAATATGGTTTGGTTTCGCCGTAATAATTGAAAGGAAAACCGATTGGAATCGGTCCGGCAACATAGGCATCGCCTGAAACTAAAGGAGTTCCTGACAACGAGATATCAGTCCAGTTATAAATCAGACCGCTGGTTGTATCTGAATCAATCCAGTAATAAAAACCATCGTCTGGTCCGCCCGTGTATTGACCGCAGATTATCTGCGTTGTCCGTATTTTCGTGTTGTTGGTTACATTAGTATCATTGGCAAGAAATGTGCTGACTTTAATTGTGCATAATTCGGCAATGTTGGGCGTGAATAAATCGAATGTTATAATCCTTGAACTGTCAACCAACAGACTATCAACATATTTAGTGTTTTGATAATGCAAAATCGACGACTGTCCAATAATCGAACAGACAATCGGTATGTTTCGTTGGGTGGCATTACTATAATTAGTTATTTTTGCCTGAGGAGAAAACCCGGCGCCGACCGGCCTGATAACGAATGCACTGAGCGGATAGATAACTGAATCAACGCCGACATCGCAAATCTCAACCATTTCCGGTCCGGTTATATCGTCAAGATTAATTCGATTGCCATATAATCCTTTATTAACAAAAGCAATATAAATTTCCTGCCCGTCAAAAGTATCAAGGGGTATGATTTTTTGAGCATAAGTTGTAGTTGTAAACTGTCTTTTCCAGAGCTGAATTGTAAAATCGTTAATATTATTGGTCGTATTTGATAGCCAGACTTCCAGACTTTCCGGGTTGCCACCGCCAGCTTTTCGATACCAGAATTTCAAAGTATCCGCAGTCGTTGGACTACAAATTAATTTCGGCGTAATCATCCAGTCGTCATTTCTTAAGGTATTGCTTTCATATCGAGAAGAAGCACAACCCGGCTCGGTTCTTGGGTTATTAGTATCACGACCCCAAACTTGCTGCCCGCCGTCATTGTTAATAACCCGCCAGCCGATTGGTGGAAATGTGATTGAAGTAAAACTCTCGTTAAGCGGAACGGAAAATAAAATAATTGGTAAAATAAAAAAGAGCATAATTAATTTTTTTTTATAAATTTCTAATCCTTTTTTCATTTCCCCTACTATATCCATCATTTTTCTTTTTGTCAATATTGGATTGGGGGGTTGTGGCAATTATTGCCGGGTCTTTGCCGGCTCAATTCAGCCACGGATTACACGGATTTGACCGATTTCTTTTCTTTATCAAATCCGAACACGAATTACACTAATAAACGAATAACACGAATATTTTCTTGGTTTTTTTATTCGTGGTATTAGTTGCACTTCGCGGGTTCTTTGAATGCGTCTTATTCGTGTTCCCTGTTAAATCTGCGTCCGTCTGTGTTAACTCGCCTCGCTTTTGCTATCGCGAAGCGGGTCTGTGGTTTTATATTCTTTCTTTTTGTGCGGCGGTTTTTAGTTTTTTTTCAGACGCGCGGTTATGTGCCTGTTATCTGGTCACGATTTCGGCGCTGCCAAACACGACATCGAGTTTGATTAAGAGATAATCTTTGCTTTCGTTGTGTTTTAAGGTGTCGGTTTGATAGGTGTAATCGCCAAATGCGGTCGTGCTGCCATCAGGCAGACGGGCACTGCCAAACACGGCTGACGCTCTGATTTTTACCGGCATTGCCGGGTCGATTTTGATAATCGAATTTCCGAAAATCGTATTTATCTCGACTTTGTTCATGCCTGGTTTGAGTTCGATACTGGTCAGGTCAATCGTGCTTTTGCCGAACACGACATCGTATTTTTCCTGCGCTGCCGTGCCCCGGATATGTTTTTCTTCAAACACGACGGTTCTGGGACGGCGGCAGCAGGACATGCCGGTAATGATGCGCACGCCAAAGTATATGAGCAGCAAGCCGATAATCAAAGAGAGAATCGGAATCTGCACGCCGAAAATAACCCGGATTAAAACCAGAATGCCGATAACGACTATCAGCACTCCCCAAAAGATACCGCTGGATAAACAACTCATTCTCATATTTCTCCTTTCTTAGATGAATTTATACTTTATCATAAGACATAATTTTATTTTTGTCAATCGTTGTTTGTGAGAGTTCGGAAAAACTCGTTCTCAGGTCTTGTTCAGAAGTCTCTTTGTTGGATTTTGTCCGGCTGAGAATCAGATTCTTATTTCTGTGGTTTTGTCAAAGAAATGGATTTTGTCGGTATCGATGTAAAAGTCCAGGGTCTGCCCCAGTTGTCCGTCAAACTGGCTATGCAGCCGGGCAATGAGCATTTTCTCGATGCCGATATCAAGATAAGTTACGGTTTCATTGCCCATCGGTTCGATTACAGTCAGTTCGGCTTTGAATGACGGGAATTTTTCCTCGGTTTTCTGATAGAGAATGTCTTCGGGTCTGACGCCGAGCGTGATTTGCTGGTTTATGTATGTGCCGAGTTTGGCTTTGAGTTTGTCGGGCAATTCGATATTTAAGCCGGTGCCGGCAAATCTTAATTTTTCGCCGTTTTGAATCGTGCCGTCCAGGAAATTAATCGGCGGACTGCCGATAAAGCCGGCCACGAATTTATTAACCGGCTCGTTATACAGTTTGAGCGCCTGGTCAAGCTGGAGCAGTTTGCCGTCTTTCATGACGCCGATGCGTTCGCCCAGGGTCATTGCCTCGACCTGGTCATGGGTCACATAAAAGGTCGTGGTTTTGAGCCGCTGGTGCAATTGCGACAATTCTGCCCGCATCTGCACTCTTAGTTTGGCATCGATATTGGATAAGGGCTCGTCAAATAAAAAGACCAGGGGATTACGCACGATTGCCCGTCCGACCGCAACCCGCTGCCGTTCGCCGCCCGAGAGTTCTTTTGGTTTTCTCAGTAACAGGTGGTCAATGTTTAAAATCTTGGCGGCCTGTTCGACCCGTTGTTTAATCTCGGATTTGGCGACTTTGCGCAGTTTTAAGCCGAACGCCATATTGTCAAACGCGTTCATGTGCGGGTATAAGGCATAGTTCTGAAAGACCATCGCGACATTGCGGTCTTTTGCCGACACATCATTGACCAGCCGTTCGCCGATATGGATTTTTCCGCTGGTCGCTTCTTCCAGTCCTGCAATCATGCGCATGACAGTTGATTTGCCGCAGCCCGACGGCCCGACCAGCACGAAAAATTCGCCGTCCGGTATTTCCAGAGTCAGGTTGTCAACTGCAGTGACTTTATGGTCAAAGACTTTTGTAATGTTTTCCAGATAGATTCGGCTCATATTAGAAAAACGATTTCACGGATTTTAAAAACTTGATTACACAGATTAAGTCACAGAAAATAATCGGTGTCATCATATTCGTTATTGCACTTCATACGCGCTGGCATCGAGTTTTTCTTCAGCCTGCCGGTTTTTGCTCCAGGTTATCTCAATGATATTGGACAGGGTCTGTTTTAAGAACTTTCTGGGCACGACAACATCGATAAATCCGTGTTTTTGCAGAAATTCGGCGGTCTGGAATCCGTCCGGCAGTTTTTCGCCGATTGTGCCTTCAATGACCCGCGCCCCGGCAAATCCGAGCAGGGCTTTGGGTTCGGAAATGATAATGTCGCCGAGCGAGGCATATGATGCCATAACGCCGGCCATGGTCGGATTCGTGACAATCACGATGTAAGGAATTTGGTCCTGGGCTAAGAGCGCGAGTTCGGCTGAGGTTTTTGCCATCTGCATAAGCGAGAAAATGCCTTCCTGCATGCGAGCGCCGCCCGAGGTCGCGAAGATAATCAGGGGGATTTTTTCAAAGCGGGCTTTGCGGATTGAGCGGGCAACCTTTTCGCCGACAACCGAGCCCATGCTGCCGCCCATAAAGGCAAAATCCATCACGCCGAAAATTATCGGCTGTTTATTGACCATGCCTCGGCCATAAATAAAACCTTCCTGATAACCGGTCTTTTTCTGGGCTTCGCCGAATTTATCCGCATAATTGGGAAATTCGAGCGGGTTACCGGCAACCAGGTTTTGGTCATACTCTTCAAAACTATTCGGGTCTAAAACAATCTCGATATATTTTTTGGCGCTGATCCGGAAATGATAACTGCACCGCGAACAGATAAACAGATTCTGCTCTAAAGTCTTGCGATAAAGAATTTCACCGCAACTGTCACAGCGCAGCCAAAGACCACCCGGAATCTCCATTTTCGACTCGGGTTTCCCGTTAGTCGGCATATCAACAGTATAAAACTAAAACTCGATTTGTCAACCCCGTACCTATTGATGAGATTGCGTGGCTGATTCTTTAATGATTTTATCAAACTATGCGGCGTTTAACAATAGGTGCGCGGGTCAACCCCGTAACTATCAAATAATTTTGAATTTTGAATTTATGTCAATCGGCGCGTGTGTTTTGATTTTTTATGTTTGAACGGTTTTAGAATAAGACCAATACCGATGATTGCCAGTCCAAAATAGATGAAAATATCGCCATAAGACCGGTAAAAAGTCGGCCGCAGCGGACCGGATACTGAATCGACCAGCACGGTTTGCGTAAACAGGCCGGTGCGTTTTTTGACCCGTGCATACGGGTCGCTGATTAAAGAAATCCCGTTATTTGCCGAGCGGATTAAAGGCACGCCGTTTTCCACAGAACGGAGCACGGCTAATTCACAATGCTGGTACGGACCCGGGGTTTTGCCAAACCAGCCGTCATTCGTGATGTTGACCAGCATATCTGCTCCCTGTGAAGTGAACTCGCGCGCTAAATCAGGAAAAATCGACTCAAAACAGATCAGCGCGCTCAATTTGTGAGCGGTGTTTTGCGAGCGGCTCGGCATATCAAAAACCGTGCGTTCTTTGCCCGGCGTGCAGTCGCCCATATCACCGGTCTCGATTTTTCTAATCAGAGCAATCTTGTCAACATACGGAATCCGTTCGGAAAAAGGCACGAGATGGATTTTGCGGTAAATTTGGTCAAAGCGCGGCAGGGTCAGATAAACTATGCTGTCGTTTTCAGTTATTGAATCAACCCTGACCTGACCCGGGTTGAACAGAACCGCGCTATTGTAATAAACCGAACCTTCGGGCTCGAATAAAGGCGTGCCCGTAAAAATGCTGACCTGATGCGAATCAGCCATGGCTTGAAATGCTGCCTGTAAATCCCGGCTCCGGGTAATATCGACAATCGTTGCGGTTTCCGGCAGGATAATCAAATCCGGTTTTTGTTCGGCACTGCTGCGCACCAGGCCGGTCAGTTCAACCAAAAGCCGGTTGCGGCTTTCCCGGTCGCCTTTTTCATTGGGTCCGACATTGGGCTGGACAATTGCGACTTTTAAGACCGCCGGTTTTTCTTTCATGCGTATCAATCCATAACCGATTGGCAAGATTAAAGAGATGATTAAAATAACGGCATAGGTCAATTTGTGCTTTCTCTTAAAAATCCATAACACGAGCAGGTTTATCCAGACCAGCCAGGCGGATAATCCGTACACGCCAAAGACTGAACCCATCTGCACGATTGGCGTGTAAGGCGTCTGGGTATAACCTAAAAACCCCCAGGGAAACCCGATTTCTGATTTGGTGCGCACGAATTCGAGCACAGCCCAGATTAAAGGCGCGAACCCAAGGCCTAAAAATTTGGTAGCGATGGCAAAGACTGCGGTATATAATCCCAGATAAACGAACAGAATCGTCACGCCCAGCAATAATAATATTCTGGTCACGGGCTCGACCGGCACGATTAAAAAATAGAGCCACCATAAATGGAACAGGGCAAAAACCGCGCCGAACAACAATCCGTACAAGAAAACTTTTTTAAAATGATGCCGCTCAATCATGGCGAGCAGCGGAATCAGGGCAAAATAAGCGAGAAACCTTGCCCCGAACGGAGCAAAGGCAAAACTCAAGCCAAACGCCGAGACGATTAGTGCGATAATCAAAATATGCTTCCTTTATAGTTGGAACCACGGATTACACGGATTTGACCGATTTCTTTTCTTTAATCTGTGTCCATCCGTGTTAATTTGTGGTTTCATATTCTTTCCTTTTTTTATTCCATCATGACTGCTTCACGCCGCATGAAAAATTCAAAATTCTGCTAATGATATTCGTGTTCTCTTCATTTTTTTAGGTTTTTATCACGGCTTCTTTGCCTGATGCGCACGACTCGTAAAACGCATCGGTTACCTGGCAGACCAAAAGTCCGTGTTCTGGTTTAATCGGCATCTCGACGCCTTTGAGCACGCCGTCCACAAAAACATCTGCCAGCAGGTTATATGCCTGCCGCACATAATCCTTTTGGCCGAGCATGCTTTTCGGCGTGACATTTACCAGATGCCCGTGCATTTCCCGGTTGACCGAAACCGGATTTAAGAGTGCCGCGCCTTTATCGCCGAACGCGTTATAATATGAAAAATCCTTTTCCTGCGTCACTGAAAAACCGACTTCAATCGTGAGAATCTGGTTGTTCGGAAACCGCAGCAGGGCAAAAGCAGTGTCTTCAACCTGGCTTTTGCTGTTGCGTTTATGGCCGACTCCGAAGATTGAAACCGGCTTGTCCGGTGCGGCAAAATAGACCGCGATATCCAGAATCTGGCTGCCTAAAGATAAAAACGCGCCGCCGCCGGCACGCATCTGTTCTGCCCACCAGCCGGTCATTGCCCAATCCAGCCGTCCGCGTAACCAGCCGGCTTTACTGTAATAAATCGAACCCAAATCCGCGCCGTCGATAAAATTCTTAATCATCTGCACATCCTGCCGGATGCGCTGATATATTGCCGGCATTAAAATCCGTTTTTTCTTTTTCGCAAAGGCGGTCATCTTTTGGGCTTCTTTGGCATTGATTGCCATCGGCGTCTCGACCAGCACATCCTTGTCATATTCGAGCGCGCCCAGCGCCATCGGACAATGCAGATAATTCGGGGTCGTAATGATGACCGCATCCAGTTCTGGATTGGCAATAAACTCGTCAAAATCGATATAATGAAACGGCACATTATACCGCTCTTTAAGATGATTCAGTTTTCTGATATCTGTGTCGCAGAGCGCGAAAATCTCGGCTTGCCGGTTTTTCTTTAAAGCGGGAAGATAGACAATCTGCGCCTGCATCCCACAGCCAACAATGCCTATTTTAATTTTGTCTTTCATTTTGATTCCTTTATTTTTTTATCTTTACCCGGTTACCAATGATTTCCAGTTTGTGTTCGCTGAAAAGTTTGACTGCCTCGGGATAGGCAGTATGTTCTACCTCTAAAATCCGTTCGGCTAAACTGAGCGGTGTATCGTCATCCTCGACCGGCACGATTTTTTGCAGGACAATCGGACCTCCGTCAACATCTGCCGTTACAAAATGAACCGTGCATCCGGAAAATTTGGCACCCGAGTCTAAAATTGCCTGGTGCACATGCTCGCCGTACAAACCTTTGGCTGCCGGCAAGAGCGCTGGATGGATATTTAAAATCCGGTGTGGAAAATGATTCACAAAATACGGGGTCAGCACCCGCATAAATCCGGCTAAACAGACTAAATCGACATTGCGCGAGTCGAGTTCTTTAATCAATGCTTGTTCAAAATCTTCTCGCTTCGCATAATCCTTATGATTAATAAATAAAGCGGGTATCTGATGTTTTCGGGCGCGTTCTAAGGCATACGCATCTTTTTTATTGCTGATGACAACTGCGAGCTCGGCATTTAACACGCCCTGTTCAACCGCATCAATAATTGCCTGCAGATTCGTGCCGCTGCCTGACACCAAAACACCCAGCTTAATATTAGTCATTACTTTATCATAAATGATAAATGTTATTTGTCAACCCCGTACCTGTCAAATAATTTTGAATTTTGAATTTATGTCAATAGGTGCGCGGGTCAAACTACCGCCGTCGTTTACCGAGCAGAATAATGTCGCGCAGGGCTTGGATATTTTTTGCCTTAAGCCATTTCCTTTCAAATCCGGGTTCGTGAAAAATCTGGGCAAAAGCGGCCAATGCCCGCAAATGAAAATTCCGTTCATCCTGGGTGCCGACCAGCACAAAAGCAGCGTGAATATCTTTGGCATCTTCGGAAAAATCGATACCGTCTTTACAGCGGGCAATCAGGATGCTGAATTTTTGTTTGCCTTCGACGATGATATGGGGAATTGCGATGTGCTTATGCAGGACGGTGGTATTTTCCCGTTCCCGTTCAATTAATGATTTATACAAACTTGCCGGTTCCTCAGTAAACTTATCGGCAATCGCTTCCGCAACCTGCTTGAAAAACTCCTCGACCGATATTCTTTTTTCAATGTCAACAATAATGCTTTCTTCAATCATGCGGTCAAACCGGTCTTGGATAATACTGTCGCGTTCCCGAACAATCTCTTTCAATTCTGATTCCAGCTGTCCGTCGCACATTTGCCGGTTTGTAATCCGTTCGATTAAGTGTAAAAACGCGTATTCGCGCCAACCCCGGGTTTTTCCGTAAAACCAGTAAATCAAAAACCCGGCGGCGATCAAAGCGGCGCTGATGATTAGTGCCTGTTTTCCCATCTCAATGATTAAAAAAATCAAGCCGACAATGCCGACTATTTGCAGCCACGGATAAAACGGCGTTTTAAAACTTGGCTGGTAGTTTTGCAGGCGGCTCTCTCTTATAATAATCACGGACAGGCAGGAAAGCACATTGGTCAGAATATAAACCAAAGACGCGCCCTTGACCAATATTTCCAGTTTCAGAAAGAGCGCCAGGATGATAAACAAACCGGTAAAGAGTAATGAATAATGCGGGGTCTTAAAACGGGGATGAATCCTTGCGAAAAATCCGGGTATTAATTTATCCCGGCTCAGCGGCACCAGCGACCGCGCCGAAGTCATAATCCCGGCATTAGCCGTGGTCAGAAATGCGGTAATCGCGGCGACGGTTAAAGCGATTCTGCCCAGATTCGACATGAAAACATTGGCGCCGTCCGAAATCGGGGTCAGCGAATTTGCCAGCACGGATGCGTCGAGCACGCCCACCGTCACGAATATCATCAAAGCGTAAATAACGCTCACCACGCCCAGGGAAAGAACCAATCCCAGGGAAATATCCCGTGCCGGATTTTTTATCTCTTCGGCAATACTCGCAATTTTCAAGAGACCGGCATAAGCAACAAAAACAAACCCGGCAGTTGAAAACATCGCGTGTATTCCATACGGCGCGAACGGCATCAGGTTATCCATCTTGACGGCCGGCACGCCCCGGATAATGTACAGAATCATTAAAGTTAACAAGAATATGACGAGTGCGGTCTGGGTGCGCCCGGCTTCTTTGATACCGATGAAATTAATTAAAACGAAAACCAGACAGAACGCAATTGAAATCAGGTGCGGCTCAAAACTTATCATGAGATTGGTAAACACGGCCATGCCGACCAGGGCAAAAGTCGCTTTCATGGAAAGCGAAAACCAGCTCAAAAGTCCGGTTACGGTGCCGATGCCCGGCCCCATGCTTCGGATAATCGTAAAAATATCACCGCCGGCTTTGGGCATCGCGGTTATCATCTCGGCAATACTTAACATGCCCGGCAGCGATAATAAACCGGCTAATAAGTAAGAAACAATGATTGCCGGACCAGCCCGCGCAAATGCCAGACCCGGCAGGATGAATAAACCCGAACTTATCATTGCGCCCGAGGCAATCGCAAATACATCAAACAGGTTAAGCGCTTTTTTTAATCTCATAGCCCCTTTCAAAAAAATATTCTCAAGCCAGCGTTTAAAACCACAATTCAATTATACATATGACATTTAATATCGTCAACAGAAAATTGTGAAGACGCTTCGAGAGCTCGGAAAAACTCGCCCTCTTGGGTTCATCTGTGTAATCTTGTTTTTAATCGGTGTAATCAAGACTTCTTCAGAAGTCTCGCTTCAGCTACTTGACTAAAATATCGGTTGTGATACAATGTAGCTTATGAAATTTATTACAACAGGAGAAAAAATGAAACATAACCAAATACTCTTTTTTGCGTGCCTGCTTTTACCCGCATTGCTTTTGTCGCAGGCACTGGAATCAAACATCTATATTCCGGATCAATTTTCCGGGCTTTTTAACCCGCGTATATTAACTTATAATCAGACCAATAATAAAATTTATGTCGGCGGCGCTGAAGGCAATTGCGTAATCGTGATTGACGGCGTGACCAATGAGAAAATCGCCAAAATACCGGCTGGCCTGGGCATTTCCGGCGGCTGCTGGAACTCGACTAATAACAAAATCTATGTCAGTAACTGGCACGGTCCGACCATAACCGTGATTGACGGCGCGACTAATAATGTCATCACAACCCTGACTTTATCATCCAATCCGGGATTTCTTGTTTACAATCCCGCTAACAATAAAATCTACTGCTCGAACAGCAATCATAATACGATAACTGTAATTGACGGTGCGACTAATGCGGTATCAACAATTGCGGTCGGAAATTATCCGCAGATGATTTTAATTCATCCCAGTAACAATCAGGTTTATGTCGCAAATGCCGGCAACCACAATGTGTCGGTTATCAATGCTTCATCTAACGCAGTTGTCAAAACCATTCCGGTTGGCAATAATCCGATTGGTTTGATTCATAATTCGGTCGGCAATAAAATCTACTGCTCTAATTTCTATTCGGAAAATGTCAGCGTGATTGACTGTGCGACCGACTCGGTCATTAAAAATATTTATGTCGGCTACAGTTCCCGACCGCGCGCTTTTGCGTATAACCCGACCAATAATAAAGTTTACTGCGCTACTTACTGGGGTGCGAATGTTGCGATTATTAACTGCACCACGGATTCGATTATTGCCCAGCCGAGTATGGGCAGCTGGTATCCTTATCCAGCCGCTTTATTATATAATCCGGCTAATAACAAAATTTATTGTGCTAATGAAGGCGCGGGCAATGTCATTACGATTGACGGTGCGAATAATGAAATAACTGCCAATACCGCGACCGGTTCTTCACCGACCGCTCTCGGTTATAACCCGACCAACAACAAGGTTTATGTTGCGAATTATTATAACCAGAGCATAAGCATCCTCAACGGCGCGACCAGCAATCTTATTCGTAATATCAGTTTGGTTGCTTATCCCTTTGCATTATGTTTTAACTCGACCAACAATAAAATCTACTCAGCTAATTATGGTGCCAATTATGCTTATGACTCGACCGTCACAATCATCAATGGTCAGACCAATGCGGTTATTACAACCATTAATGTAGGTGATAAACCCCGGGCATTATTTCATCACCAATCCAATAACAAAATTTATTGTGTTACCGAAGCCGATAATGCGGTTGCTGTGATTGACGGCGCGAGCAATGATGTCCTGCAGCGGATTTCGGTTGGTGGTACGCCAATGGCTTTGGCGTATAATTCTGTTAATAACCGGCTCTATGTGCCAAATTATACTACCAACGATATATCGGTAATTGACTGCGGCAGCAATATGGTAATCGCGCTGATTCCAGCCAGCGGTAATCCGTATGCAGTCACTTATAATCCAACCGACAATAAAATTTATTGCGCTTGTTATACTGGAAATACTGTGGTCATAATCGACGGTGCGACCAATGCGGTTATCCGGACCGACACGGTCGGTGTAACGCCATATGCACTTGAATACAATCCGACCAATAACAAAATCTATGTTGCTAATTATAGCACCCATTCGGTAACTGTCATCAGCGGCACCAGCAACAATGTCGTCAAAACAATCACCGGTTTGAATTATCCGGTTGCTTTTGCCTATAATCCGACCAATAACCAGATGTATGTTGCCAATCTCGGCAATACTGTTTCCGTTATCAACTACGCCCTGGACACGATTATCACAAATATCACAGTCGGTTCATGGGCAAATGATGTAGTCTATAATCCAACCAGCAACCGCATCTATTGCTCGAATAAAACCAGCAATAGCGTATCGGTAATAAATTGCAATACCAATTCGGTTATTGCACATGTCCCGGTCGGTAAATATCCGGTCCGGCTTGTTTATAATGCAACCAATAACCGGGTCTATGTTGCCAACAGCGAGAACTCGACCATTTCGGTTATCAACGACGCTGCCGGCATTGAGGATATTGAAAATCGCAAAATAAAAGTTAATCGCGTCCATGTCTATCCCAACCCAACCAGTTCTGTGCTGCATATTCGAGGTCCGCATCTTAACGCGAACTCTTGTGTAAAAATATATGACATCACCGGCAATCTGGTCAAAAGCGAAAAACTCGGCAGTTCGGGAACTGTCTCGCTGCGCCGAATTAATCCGGGTGTTTATTTTGTGGCGATTGATGGCGTTATCGTCAACAATAAATTAGTTGTCACAAAATAAAACCGGCAACTGCATACTCAAGCCAGGCAGGTTTTTTACCCCGGAGCGCACAGTGAACCGACACCTCACGCACAATATAATATCTACTTGCCTCTCGCCTGGATGAGTCGCAGCGGGCTCGCCTCGCTGAAGCGAACGCAAAGCGGAAAGCGTAACCCCTTGACGAAACCGATTAAATTGATTATAGTGAAATAATAACTATGTATAAGAAGTATCCCAAGCCAGTTGAATGTAAATCACAATCTGGCATTGAAATCATTATTATTAAAGAATTCTGCAAAGGTTGCGGTATTTGCGTTGAGTTCTGCCCTAAGAATGTGTTGGCCCTGGGCAGTGATTTTAAAGTCAATGTCGCAAATATCGATGCCTGTAATGGTGACAAACTATGCGAACTGCGTTGTCCTGATTATGCAATATTTATCAAAAAACAGAAAAAGTCAAAAGAAAGTTGATGTCAATACAATTACTGTCTGGCAATGAAGCTTGTGCGCTCGGCGCCTTAAAAGCCGGGGTTAGATTCTTTGCCGGCTATCCGATTACGCCCTCGACTGAAATTGCCGAGATGATGAGCGAAGAACTGCCCAAACTCGGCGGGATTTTTATCCAGATGGAAGACGAAATTGCCAGTATCTGTGCCATGGTCGGCGCCTCCGCTGCGGGCATGAAAGCGATGACCGCGACCTCAGGTCCTGGTTTTTCTTTGATGCAGGAAGGCATTGGTTATGCAATAATGACTGAAGTTCCCTGCGTGATTGTCAATGTCCAGCGGGGCGGACCGGCAACCGGTTTACCCACAAAAGTTGCCCAGGCTGATGTGATGGCCGCGCGCTGGGGAACTCATGGCGACCATCCGATTGTCGCCCTGGCACCCTGGAGCGTGATGGAGTCATTCACCTTAACGGTCAAGGCAATCGAGATTTCTGAACGGTTAAGACTGCCGGTCCTAATCCTTTCCGATGAAATTATCGGGCATATGCGCGAAGTCGTCTCGATTCCCGAATCAGTTGCGATTCACGAGCGTAAAAAACCGACCAAATCAAAAGACGAGTATCTGCATTATCATGACGAAACTAATTTTGACGCGCCATTTGCCCATTTTGGCGAAGGTTTTCGGATTCATATTTCTGGTCTGACTCACCGCCAGGACGGTTTTCCGACCAACGACCCCAAGGTTATCAAATGGAAAATGGACCGGTTGCGCAACAAGACCGATTTAAACCGTGACTGGCTCCATTTCGACGAACATCTTGATTTAGATGCGGAAACCGTCATTGTTTCCTATGGCAGTTCGGCGCGCGCCGCGCTCGAAGCAAAAAACGAATTTGAAAAAAACGGGAGTAAAAAAATCGGGTTTTTAAGATTAATCACGCTCTGGCCCTTCCATTATATGAAAGTTGCTGAACTCTTACAAAATACCAAACGGGTTGTGGTGGTTGAGATGAACCAGGGCCAGATGACTCGCGAAATTGCCCGTGCGGTCCGGCGCGATGTCCAGGTAATTGATGTCAACCGCTATGACGGCGAACTGATTACTCCTGCCGAAGTATTGGAAAAATTATGAACCAGGAAATATTAGACCGTTTACGCATGGACGACCGTTTTCCCCATATTCTCTGTCCTGGCTGCGGCATTGGTTCGGCAATGAACGCGATGATTCGGGCAATTGCCGAGTCTGGTTTAACCAATGATGATATCTGTATTATCTCTGGTATTGGTTGTTCTTCGCGGGTCCCCGGTTATATTGATGCCGATACTTTTCACACCCTGCACGGACGCGCGATTCCATCGGCAACCGGAGTCAAATTAGCTCACCCGGACAAGGAAATGATTATTATTGCCGGTGACGGCGACCTGTTGGCAATCGGCGGTAACCACTTTATCCATGCCGCAAGAAGAAATCTTGATATGACGGTTATTCTTATCAATAATCATAATTATGGTATGACCGGCGGTCAGTATTCGCCGACCACGCCGCAGGGCAAACGTGCCAAGACCGCTCCGTACGGATGCGTGGAACGCGCTTTTGATGCTTGTGAAATGGGTATTGGCAGCGGCGCGGTTTTTGTCGCCCGCAGCACTACTTATCATACTCCGCACTTAAAAGGATTGATTAAACAGGCAATGAAGAAAAATGGCTTTGCCTTGGTCGAAGTGATTTCCCAGTGTCCGACTTTATACGGCCGGCTTAACCGGATGGGTGATGCCGTAAAAATGCTCGAATATTTCAAGGAAAATTCAATCACGGTCTCACAGGTCAAAGAACCCAAAGATGCCGAAGGCAAGATTGTCATCGGGGTTCTGCATGATATCGAAGCGCCCGAATACTATGAATCGTATCGAAAAGTTTGTGAACACGCCCAGAGACGATGAACAGATTAAAAACATTACCACTAATTACACGAATTGGACGAATCTCACTAATGAAACCACAGATTGACGCGAAGCGTAGCGATAGCAACACAGATGAACACAGATTAAAGAAAAGAAATCAGTCAAATCCGTGTAACCCGTGGTTACAACTATAAAAGAAAAATTAAAATTTAGTTTATGAGAAAAGAAATCAGGTTAGCCGGTACTGGCGGACAGGGTTTGATTTTAGCCGGGGTCATCTTAGCCGAAGCCGCCGGTGTTTACGAAGGCAAAAAAGTAATCCAGACCCAGAGTTATGGACCCGAGGCGCGAGGCGGTGCTTCCAAAACCGATGTTATCATTTCTGACCAGGAAATTCTCTATCCCAAAGCCCGCAATGTTGACATCCTGGTCTGTCTTTCGCAAAAATCCTGTGATTCATATCTGCACGATTTAGTCGAAGACGGAGTTGCTATCTATGATAATTTCTATGTTAAAAACTGCGCTTCCAATCATTGTTTTGGATTACCGCTTTCAGTAAAAACCCGGGGGAAATTCAATCGGGAAATATTTATGAATATTGTCCTTTTGGGCGCACTTTCCGAAATAACCAAAATCACTCAGCTCGATTCATTAAAAAAGGCGATTCAAAGCCATGTCCCGGCCGCGACTTTGGAAAACAATCTGCAAGCCCTTGATTTAGGAGTCGAGGTCGTAAAATCAACTCATTGAAACCGGGCAATTCAGACTCGCCGCGATGTCGAGTCGCAGCGGGAAACAACTCGATTCTTAATTATCTGCAACTGCTCTTTAAGCCGTCATTCTGGGGCAAATATTGCGAAAAAGTCAAGTTGATTCAGACTCATACTTCATGGGTCTTCTTAACCGGTAAATACGCTTATAAAATCAAGAAGCCGGTCTTTTTCGGATTTTTAGATTATACTACGCTGTCTGCGCGCAAGCATTTTTGCAAAGAAGAATTCCGGATTAACCAGCTTTTGGCACCAGACATCTATTATGCCGTGCTGCCGATTATCAAAAGCGGAAACAGAATCAAGCTTGCCCGTCCCGAAAAATCCGACCCGCCCGCTTCGCCGAATCGAGGCGAGGTGCTTGACTATGCGATCAAGATGCGGGAACTGCCTCAAGAAACGATTATGACCAATCTCTTGTTGTCCCGTAAAGTAAATTATTCCGTGATTGACCAGATTGCTAAAATCGTCGCTGATTTTCATAACCAATCCTTATCGCGGTCCGAATTTAGTAAATACGGCGACCTGGAAACCATAAAATACAATTGGGACGAGAATTTTGCCCAGACCGAACCGTTCATCGGTGTTACTGTCAAACAGAAAACTTTCACTGAAATAAAAACCGGCATTAACCAGTTTATTACCAATCATAAAGAACTCTTTACGAAACGCATCCGTAACCAGAAAATAAAACAATGCCACGGCGACCTCCATTCCCACAATATCTTTATTACGGATTCAGCCCGCCCCTATCCTGCTAATGTTAAGTCATCTGCTAAAAAAGTTAAGTCAAACCAAAATGTCCTTGAGGATGGGTGCGGGGCAAAAGTCTATATTTTTGACTGTCTTGAATTCAATCCGCGCTTTGCGGTATCAGATGTCGCATCTGAAATTGCTTTCTTTGTTATGGATTTGGAATTTTACCGGCACAAACACCTTGCCGATTTCTTTATCAACCGTTACCTCCATTATACCAAAGACATTGAACTCTTAAAAGTACTCGATTTTTACAAATGCTATCGCGCTTATGTGCGCGGCAAAGTAACCGGTTTTAACCTAAATGACCGCGGTATATCCAGGCGAGAAAAACTAAGGGCAAAAAGAACTGCCCGGCAATATTTTCAACTGGCTTACAAATATATCGAAAGCCTTAACTCACAACCGAAACTGATTATGGTGATGGGTTTGCCCGGGGTTGGCAAAACTTATCTGGCTCAGCATCTGGCTCAGCATATCCATGCCTATCATTTTTCAACTGATATCATTCGCAAAGAAATCACCAATACACCGATTGAAATGCACCGGTTTGAAGGACCGGGCAAGGGTATTTACAGTCGTGAGGTTTCGGGAAAAACATACCAGGAGCTGCATCAAAGAACCGATAATTTCTTAAGTCAGGGCAAAACCTGTATTATTGACGCAACCTTTTCCTGGCAGAAATCAAGGAATGAAGCAAAACAAATTGCCGATAAAAACAATGCCCGGTTTTATATCATCAACTGCACCTGTCCGGAAAAACTGGTTATGCAGCGTATGAAAAAACGGGAAAAAGAATTTTGCCTGTCTGATGCGACTCCGGAAATCTACTATCACATCAAAGACAACTTTGATAAGGTCAGGGATAAGAAAAATTATCTGGAAATAGACTCTTCAAAACCAATCCGCGCCAATCTCAACAAAATCACCCGGTTCTTTAAAGGGCGCTCCCTAAAATAAGCACTGTCCGAGTTCGACTTCGATAAAATAAATAATCAAGCCCGGGTGCCGTACCCTGGCATGGTCAAACTCAGTCAATACCAGACATCTGCTTAACCGGGAAGCGTATTATCTGGTCGCCGGCAGGCAAGGCAAGATGATTTGTTAAAAATCCGGCTATTAACTATCCAATTTAATCTGGTTTCCGATTTATTATAAGGAAAAATATTTGCCGGGTTAAATCCGCAGGCAAATATGCTCATATAATCTTTGGCACAGATACTGCGAGCCAGACTGATAAAAACCGGAAAATTATGGAAGTTAGACTTCCATAATTATTGCGCGGTCGCCATTGCCGAGCCTGGCAATCTTACCGACAGTAAAAGATGAGATTGCTTCGGGGTCCGAAACGGACTGCGCAAAGACAACACCTGGATTCCGGATCAAGTCCGGAATGACAGAATCAGAAGTAAATAACACGGGTGCGAGCCGCAAAACCGGGACGCACCCGTTTGGTTTGGTTAGTTTTTACTGAACGATAATTTTTACATCTGCGCTGTTCGCGCCGTCATTGTATTTGAGGAAGTAAACACCATTCGCAAGTTTGGGCAGAGTTGTCGAATAACTGCCCGCATTGGTATAACCATTATGAATCGTTTCAACCAGACGACCGGTTGCATTGTAAAGTTTCAAGGAAATTTTGCCAGATGCAGGAATCGAATAATTGATTGTTCGCGAAAAGATTGTCGTATTCAGCTTAAACTTAACTTGAGTGGTTATATCGGCTGTAGTTGCACTAATTATTTCTGGCGTCACATCGTCAAAAATCGCAGCACCGACATTATACCGCCAAAACTCATTAAGTTTATTACCCTTGAGCAGATATACGCAGCCATCCAGATAGGCAAGTCCAGCACCAGTCTTCGGAGTCGATTTCTTAGCATTAGGTGTGATAAAAGGAACTGGCTGTAAACCGTTCCAAGTATCCCTTACCGGGTTATATGTCCAGAAATCTTGTTTGCCAGCACCTTTAATGGCGTATAAAGATGTTCCGTCATTAGTCATTGCACCGCCATCACCGACTTTTGCTTTTTTCGGTTTGGCAACAACTGATGTATCGTATAATAATGGTAAAGTTGCTTTCTGTGACCAGGTTTCAGCTGTCATATCATAAGCAAATAAGAAGTTTTCCTTATCCTTACCTTTGAGTGCATAGAGCATACCATTCATATAAGTCAATGCTGAACCATCTGCCCATTTCTTATTATAAGGATTGGTAAGTCCGGTTTGACTCAAAGTTACCCAGGTATCAGATGCAACATCACAGACATAGAATACTTGTTCTGTAACTTTCTGGCCACCGGCTAAAAGATAGACTTTACCAGCGTGATAGGCAATCGAAGTACCGCCTTTAAGCGCTTTGGGGACGGACACGAATTCTTTGGCAGTCCAGGTATTGACCGTCATGTCATAAGCCCAGAATTCTCGAGTGCCGCTGCCTTTAGTTGCATAAATGGTATTAGCACCATCCCAACATAATGCCGCGCCTTTGCCTGGATACTTTTTAGCGATTTTATCTGTGCCTGGTTTGAGACCAAACGGAATCGGTTCTTTATCAATCCAGGCCGTGTCGTCAAACATTTTGAATTCGCCTGATTTCCAGCCTTTGAATGCATAGAGCACTCCGCCGTCATCGGTCAAGCCGGGAACTGCGACTAAAGCACCGCCGTCTTTCACGGTTTTAGGCGGGTCATTGGTCGGCATTGCTGCTGCTTCTGACCATCCGGCTGGAAACGGAGCAATCGTTAAAGTCCACGCCTCAGAAAAATCACTCCAGTTACCCGCACCATCTTTGGCGCGGACTTTCCAAGTATAAGTTCCGGCATCAAGATTTTCAGTCGGAGTATACTCAGTTTGGGAAGCGGGAATTTCAATATCAATGTTGTCGATATCGGTCGGCATCTCAACCACAAGATTAAACATATCAGCAAAAAACGGAATCCCTTGCCAGCTGAAAGTAGGTCTTTGATTGTTGGTTGTGGTATTGTTCGATGGTGCAATCAATTCTGGTACCATTGTTTCCCACGGGTTAAAATCGACATTATCACTGACTGCATTGCCGACACCAGTTGGATTGAGAGTTAGATGATATGGACCCGATGAATGTCCCCACCAGTTGGCTTCGGCGTTCTGCGTAACCCCGGTTGAATCATACCAGCCATAATCATTATCATAAATATTATTGTAATTAGCAGTTGTGTTAAGCGTCGCACCCGGGTCTTTATCAGTAATTATTCCGTATGCCCAGCCGGATATTGTATTGTCAGTTACCGCAGCGGTTTGCGGACTGTTTTCCGTGGCACAAAAATATATGCCATAACCTCCAGCCGGTTCATCGCTGGCAGTAAATGTATTATCGGTTATGGTTAAAGTCATGGTTACCCGATTCTCACCAGGATATAGATTATTATCGGATAACGGAACAGACATCTCTTCTCCAAAAAACGAAGGTTTTGCCAGATTACGCTTTTCTGCCCTTGTCTCTGATGCTCCGCCGTCACTCCAGGTTAATATTCCGTAATAACCAGTGCCGGTGCCACTCAGAGATGCGTTAATAACATTACTTGATATCGTTGCATTGCATGTTCCCGCCGCATACACACTGCTGTACTGCGAAGGGAAAATCGCAACTTGATTGTCAATCAAAGTGTTGTTATCAACAACTGTATTACCGCCGCTTGCGACTAAAAGAATGCCCGCTGCAGCCCAACTCAGACCAGTATATGAAAGCGCTGTCATATTATTATATGCGATATTTGCGGTTGCACCAAAACCAATCTGGATTCCATTTTGTGCCGCAAAACCCGAACCGACCGGGCCTTGTCCAATCACAACATTATGATGGACATTACCCTGTGTACCCGGTGCATTACAAACGATTCCGATTTTACCAAAATCATAAACCGAATTATTATGGATTTCCACCGAATGGGTATATTCTCGCGGGAATTCATGATTAACCAGTATACCCACGGTAGTTTGGTCGCCGTCAAACGGAGTTTTTCGAATCCGCTTCACGGCATTATTGCGGATAACGCCCGATGCCTTGAAAAACTGAATGCCGGTCAAACGAGCATGAGTGTTTGCCGCGCCCTCGCCGTCAATCGTGAATTTTTCGATTATCACATTGGTTCCGCCCGAGTCAACACCGATTATCGGACGCTCTTGTCGTCCACTGGCAAGAAATGGCTGGTTCATCGCGGCTAAAGGCGGTACGATGAGTGTCGTTGCCGAATCCGCGCCAGAAAGAACAATGTTTTTATTAATATAGATTTGTTCCCGGTATGTTCCTGCTGCAACCTGAATCGTGTCTCCGTCAGAAGCGTTTCTAATTGCGGCTTGAATCGAATCCCCTGGATTTACATTGATAACCGTTGCCCAACAAAAAGACAACACGCCCAGCATAACAAATACAAACATCCAACTTTTACAACTCATATTTTCCTCCCTAATTTTTAGATTCAGTAAGGTGGGTACCTATTTTTAACAAACCGTTTCTGCTATTGGCTGAATCTTTCCTTACTATAAAGATACAATCCAATATCACGGATTATACCGGATATTAAATCCCATATATACATAATGGGATACAACAATTTTGTTAATAATCGGAAATTTTTGATAACAGCGCACTCCTCTCCCCACCAATTTATTACTACCAAACTATCTCTATACCTCTTACCTAAATTGTATAAAAAGATTTCTGTTTGTCAAGGGTTATTTTAATATTATTTTGTTAAAGTGTCTCATAATCCGAATCTTATATAATTCAGATTATAAAAGGTTACGAGTGTAACCTCGCATCTTTCATCATTGCGCAGTTGTTGAAATTACAGTTTTGTAGGGCAAGGCTTTACCCTCGCACCTATTCCTGAGACTATATAAATTAACTTGAAACATTGTTATCCCAACTAACACATATTTAAGAATAGGTGCGGGGTTTAGCCTTGCGAATAGAAAAACAACCCTAAAGGGTTGCCCCACATTTGAACAATGAACAAATGAGATTGCTTCGGCTCCGCCTCGCAAAGACAACCAAGCACAGTCATTGCGCAGTCGCCCTTGGCGACCCTGGCAATCTTACATACGGTAAAAAGACGAGATTACCGCGTTCCCTTCGGTCACTCGCAAAGACATACTGAACAAAAGGGGCGCTCCCTGATTTTAGGGTGCGTCCCTTGATATAATTGTTTATGTTTTTACTGAACGATAAGTTTCACTTCTGCTTTCTCACCATTCGCTTCGTATTTTAAGAAGTAGATTCCTTTGGCAAGTTTATGCGCATGGATAGTCATTGTGTAAGTGCCGGCATTCATTGTATTATCAAGCAATGTCTCGACTAATCGACCGCTTGCATTAAAGAGTTTGATTGAAGTTTTCCCTGCGTTTGGTAAAGTATAGTTAATCCTTGCAAAATCAGTAATCGGATTGGGCGTAACATTAAGATTAAACATATAAGGATTGCTAATAATTTCGGTTTGGGTTGTTGTGCTGACATTTGATATTTGCACCTTGAGATTTGACATTCCTGACGGTATATATTCCCAAAATTCCTGGGTATTATTACCTTTTAACAAATAAACCTTGCCATTTAGATAAGTCAATGCCGCGCCGGTTTTGGGTTGGCTTTTACTATTCAAATATTTCGGGATTGTTTCCATAGCAATCCACGCTCCGTCAGTATATGCCCAGAACTCATTCTTTTTCCCGCCTTTAATCGCAAAGATATTACCGTTGCCGCTGGTCATTGCCCCGCCGTCTTTAACTTTCACTTTTCTCTGAATTGAGGGATGATATAGCGGAATTGATTGACTCTGCAGAAGTGTCCAGAGATTTGCTGCATGGTCATAGGCGTAAAAATAATTATCCTTACCACCGCCTTTGAGCGCATAAATCGTACCGTTAAGTTCGGCAAGGCAGCTGCCATCTTTGAACACTTTATTATCCGGTATCATTGGTACTGTGTCGAGATTAGTAAGCCAAACTTTTGCCAGCGGGTCATAGGCAAAGAAATTTTTATGATATTTTTTCTGGCCGCCGGCTAACAGATATATTTTGTTGTTAAAATAGATAATCGAAGTGCCACCTTTTAAACCCTTGGTGGTTGGCACAAAAGTGTCAAAAGTCCAGTGACCGCTATTAATATCATACACCCACAGTTCATAAGTATTATTACCGCGGGTCGCATAAATCTTATTCTCGCCGTCAAAACAGAGCGCGCCGCCTTTACCAATTCTCTTGGTATTCAATTTTGCCGGGTCGGTAATTTTTCGGCCAAACGGTATTGTCTCGAGATTACGCGCCCAGGTATCGTGTTCGATAACATATTTGTAAAACTCGTTCGATTTATTACCCCGGAAAGCATATATCGCATCATTGGCAGCAACTAACGCCCCGCCGTCTTTGACAAACTTGGTGGCGGATTTGCTCGGTATGTTCTCATTCTTAATCCAGCCGCTCTGCACGATAAAAATCCGGCTTTCGGAAAAATCCGACCAGTTGCCGGCCGAATCCTTTGCCCGCACCAGCCATTGATAAGTGCCCTGTTCAAAATTCAGGGCATAGGTCGTATCTGCGGTATAATAACTCTCTTTGCTTGTGCCGGCTAAAATGTTATAAAGCACGCCGTCGGTCACCGAACCCCAGTATAAAATCTGCGGACTGCCTGGCAGGACTTGATTATGCAAAGGCGCAATCAAGACCGGTATGCCGGGCGGGGTTAAATCGATGAACAGGGTTCGTTCTGGCGATGCCTGGCTCCAGTTGCCGGCTGAATCTTTGGCGCTCACTTGCCAGGTATAAACCCCTTCGTTCAAAACTTCGGTTATGGTATGAAAAGTATCCGCGACATTGACATCGACCACATTTGAACCGCCCGAACTTATCAAGAGCTTGAATAAATCAGTGCCGCTCACATATTGCCAGATAAAAGTCGGTTGCCGGTTATTGGTACTTAAACTGCAGACCGGTGCCGTTAAAACCGGTGCGTCTGGCGGTTCGGTATCAAGGATAAACCGACGCGACGATGAATAAGGGTCGGCTGGTGTTGGCAATTCAACCCGTACCCGCCAGAAATATTCGCCGTCTGCGAGCGCATCGCCTTCGCCAACCGTGTAATTAGAAGTGCTTAACAGTTCTTCGAGTATTGGCGATGAAAAATTACTGTTGTCATCAATCTGAATCCGGTACTGGGTCGCGCCCGGTATGTCCTGCCAGTCAAAATAAGGCGTCGGGTCATTAATAAACTGATTATTACCGGGTATGGTTAAGTATAACTGAATCGGATTGACTGTAAACACTCGTTCCAGATGGTTGTTATTCGAATTAAAATCTACAAGCGGAGTCACATAGGTTACGAAACGATAAGTCCCTTCAATCATCGGCACCCAGGGGTCAAAACTGACCGGCACGCTGTTGCCAGCCGCTAAATTATCGACAGTATCACTCTCTGTATAAATCAAAACCGGCTCGGTATAATTGATTCGAATCGCATCCAAAAAGACTGTATGCTGGTTCAAGCTTTTATTGACAAAAGCAAGATACACGGCTTGTCCGCTATAATCGTTTAAATTAACGGTTCTTTCTGTGTAATTAGTGTTTCTGACTCCGAACGCATCGAGCCGGATATTAAAACTGCTGATTGCGTTTGTTGTCTGTGACAACCAGATTTCGAGCGAATCATTGCCCGCCGCACTGGTTCGGTAGAAAAACCGCAACTGGTCACCGGTATGAACACTTATCCTGGGCATAACCAACCAGTCATCGTTTCTTTGGCCACCGCCTTCGCTGACCGACATTGCGCAGCCCTCTCCGGCATACGGATTGGTCGTGTTGCGCTGCCAGGTTTGACTGCCGCCGTCATTATTATAAACAACCCAGCTGCTCGGTGGAAATGCGGACTGGTCAAATCCTTGATAAAATCCGATTGACGGAGTCCAGATTTCTGCCCGCACCGGAATCGTCTGCGGTTGCGTGCTGTTATTACACACAATAACCTGTGGCGTAAAACCGACTCTTTTCTCTTCAGTAAAATTCGGCCGGCTTATCGCGCTTACCATCACATCCTGGTCTGGCACTATGGCGAGCGAATCAATAAACATATTGCGGCCATTACCACTGTAGGCATGAAAAGCGATTAAAGAAACATAACCGCTGTCTGGCAGTAATGAAACCAGATGTTGCTGCCAGTTCGAACTTGCGGCATAACGAATAAACTTATCCAGCCGTCGCCAGGTCGCGCCGTTGTCAATCGAACTCTCAATTACCAGACTGTCCGGATTTGTGCTTTGATTGTCATGGTACATATAGAATTTAAGATTCGCGCGTCCGTTGCTCGACAGGTCAATCGGCAACATCACGAGCCGGCTGTGCGCGCCGCTCGGCGCATTGTAAGAATTATATCTTAACTGATACTGACCGTGATACGGCGTTTGACTCGGATTGGTGCCGTTTGTAACCCGCGACCAGTTCGCACCGCCAGGCACGATAACCTGTTCGGTCCAGCCAAACGGCGGAAACTCGCCGTTTTCAAACGACTCGGTATAATAAATTGAAACCGGCGCCAGGGTAGTTTGGGTTATGCCCGGGCTGTAACTGGTTGCGATATTGTTCTGATTGCGGCCGCGAACTGTAAAAGTATATGCCGTGTTCGGCAATAAATCATTAATAAACATACCGGCGGCACCGCCAAATTGAGCATAGGTTGCCCACACTGCCGTGTCAACCAGCACTCGGTTCGGGTGCAGATATTTATCGGTTTTCGCATTATAACTTGCCCGCACGCAAAACTGGGTTGGCGCCGAATTATTGAGCGGATTTAACAAGAACTTAAGAGAACGAAAACCGACGCTGTCCAGTTGGGGCAGACCCGGTGTTTTTGCCAGAGTCGCGGTATCTTTACCGGCAAAACTTCGGTAGCCGTACTGGTTATAAGCGACAACCCGCCAAAAATATCTCTGATTCGGCGTCAAATTAGTTGCCAGATAAGTCTCTGCGTTTGCGCCCACCGAATCGATAATCGGAAACGCGCCGTTCAGATTAATATCCCGTTTAATATAAAATCCCTGCTCGTCGCTTGAATTATCAGTCCAGGACAAATTCATCTGTTCGGGCAGGACATTGCTCAAGACAAGATTTGAAGGCGGGTTCGGCACCGGCACGGTCGTAAATTTCCAGATTGCCGATGCGGTCATATCGTCGGTTGGGTTGGTATCGTTAATTGCGAAAACCTGCCAGTAATGGTCTTTTAATGAATATAATTCAGTATAATTATAAACCGTATCTAATTGCAAGGCGCTCACTTTTTGCTGGGGCGGGTTTAAAGTGTCTAACCGGACATCATAATATTCTGCGGCAACAGACCTGTGCCAGACCAAAGCGCCGTTAATCGGCACCAGCACCGCATTATTTGACGGGCTGATTAAATTAAATGCGCCGGGCGGGCTCACATCATACTCGTCCGCGCCGATATCAGGCCGGGTCGCATTCCTGGCTTCGTTGTCAATGTCAGTATCAATACCGACGATCGGAATTGCTTTGCGGTCAACATTTGGCGAGTACTGATTAATATGCAGATTGTTCGGCGCGACAAAATCCGGGTTTTTGCTGATACTGTTGAGGTCGCGTCCAGACCGACTTCGCCATTGCTGCAAAGTCGTGCACGGTCCGTTCCAGTAGCCAATTAACTGGCCGCTGTTCGCGCCTGAACTCGCAACATACAAATCATTATAATCCGAATTAAAAGTGCCCGCAGTATTATGACAGTAGACCGCATAATGTTTACCCGTATTCGATGCCTGGCTTCGGTTATTAAAAACAATATTATTCTTAAAATTCATATTGCAGGCATAACCCCGGTACAAACCGTATGAATTTTTATCCGAGGTCAGATTACTGCCGCCGATATAAATCGAGTTAAAATAGATGTCAATTTTGACTCCGGTATATGAATCTTCATAAATGCCGTACAAAGTTGCCTGTTCGTGCTGGGCAGTTGGGTCCAGGTAAATAAAATTATTCGCAATCAGGGTCGGGTTATATTCAGAGCCGTACCAGAAATAAATGCCCGCGACCAATGCGTTGGCCTGGGCAGTTCGCAAATCACGGATTTTATTGCCGAGAATCTTGGTACCGCCGATCGTGTAATCATAAATCACAATGCCCCGCAAGACCGAACCGACCTGCACATTCTGGGTATAGATATCGCATTCGCTGATTGTGGTATTGATGCTGTTCTCCTGCAGGTAAATCCCGGCATTGCTGAAATCATAAATCTCGCATTTATGAATCGTATTGTTCTGATTCTGCCGTTCGTTCAAAGAACCGTAAAAAAGCACGCCATAAGCCGGCGCATAAGTCGTATCTTTGGTAATCACGCAGCGCTCAATCCGATTAAAGTTATTACCGGATGCCGTGTTCGTACCCATAAATGCGACCACGCCGGTCGTGTTTGTATTGGCACTGCCTTTGATAATTGAATTGCTAATCGCATTATGACACGCGCCGTTGCTGAACCGGACCGCGGCGCCGCTACTGCTGTTATTGATAATGATTACGCTGTCAATGGTCAGACTGGTAATCTGGTTAAGGTCAAAAATTGCGCCCGGGTTAACACCGCTGAACTTTGCCATTCTTCCGGATATCGGCTTGACTGTCAATCCCCAGATGCTGTCACGATACGCAACCGGCACCTTGAATATGAGCGGATAAGTTTCGCTCGGATAATTCTCGTCAAGCAGTTCGAATTTAACTTTGCCTTTGATAACCGAATTGTTCCAGAAATTTATCGCGCTGGTCAGGGTCGGAAAATCGCCGCCGCTGCCGACCGTTTTCAGTCCCTGCAGGGCTGTTTTCACTATCAGAAAATTGGATGTCGTGTCGTCCCATGGATACTGGTCATTGGGTAAACCCGCATAGCCGTAAAAAGTTTTCATGCCGGCACTGGCGCAGTAATATTTCTTATTAAAGGTATAATCAATCGAATCTCCGAATGCCAGTTCAACCAGACAGGTCTCGGCAATCACGATTTTACTGTCGGTCTGGTAAAAAATCGGTATCGTGTCCTGGGTATTATAACCAAAGTTTTTAATTCTTATCTTGACGCTGACCGAATCGCCTTCTGACACGAGCAGCGGTGCAAAACTGAGCTGGCTCACCGATATATCATTATCAAACAACCGCCGCTGTTCGCATTCATAAATCCGGCCATTGCCGGCTATTGCCATTTCCATGGTCCGGCCGCCGCGGTGTTTATTAATATTACCGGCGCCAATTCCATAAGTCGAACCGTTGGTTCTCGGCATTGCCCGCATCCAGTAGTTCTCGCCTTCTTTCCATAAAATAATCGGATAATTTGCCGAACCGACTGCGTCGCCGGCTGTAATCACGACCTGATTATGGCTCGCAAGTTCGTACACATCACTGATAATAACTTCGCCCTGCCGGCCCCATCCCTCTTCGGAAAAATAAACTCCGAACGCGTTATAATTCCAGGTATTGCCCCGCACATAACAGATAAAAACATTGCCGTGCGTGACAAAATTAGCATTCGTATTGATTATCACGACTTCATTGCCGGTTGAATCCGGATTAAAATCACCGATTGTGATATCGTCAAAAGTAACCTGATTGGTCGGTGTCATCATATTCCAGACATTCCAGGCAGCACCGGTCCATCTTAATTGCAGCAGTCTTGTCTCTTGCGTCACCACCATAATCTCGTTACCTGGATAAGCCGGATTACAATCGCCAATCGCAACGCCGTTACAAATCGCATTTCCTGCCCACAGCGAATCGCGCAGCCATGCCGAACCCGAACGCCTAACCCGGAACACGCCGGCGCCGGCAACGAGCACGATATCGGTCGAGCCGTTATTATCGGCATCGCCAATCGCAATATCCTTAATCATGCCGCGAAAAGACGACAAAGATTCCTTTTGCCAGGTTGTCCCGTTCCAATAAGCGCGGAACAAAACACAGGTTGAACTTGCCGTGCCGTTCTGGCCATAAACCATATCCGTGATGCCGTCGCCGTCAACATCGCCGACCGCGGCGCCCCAATATCCGACTCCGCACGAATCAATCCAGCGTCCGTTTGCCCCGTGTCTTTGCCAGCCGTCGGTGCCGACTTTTAACGGCGGATTAGTTGTCGTGTCATTGACCAGGATTGCCTGAAACGGCGCCGATGACATAACTGTAAAAATCCGCACCGTATCGTCAGCCAGGCCTTTAAAATTAGTGCCGACCGCGACATCGCGAAAAACAGGGGTTCCGTTCGCGGGCGGCGGAAAAATCCGGGTCGTGTCAAACCGAATCGGTGACTCGGTATAATCGTCATAAATTTTGGGAATAATCGGTTTTACATTAAGGTCTAAACTTTGCGCCGACAACAAACAACTGCTTATTAACAAACCAAAAAAAACTAAAACAAAACATTTACCAGACATTACCAATACTCCTTTTTACAAAACATTACAAACAAATACCCTATTCAGGTAAATTATGTGTTTATACACAACGCACAATTTGCTAAATTGTAATCCTTAATTGCGGTTCTGTCAACAAAAATCTTTAAGAGCTCGGAAAAACTCGCTCTCTTGATTACACAGATTTTGAGAGATTTCACAGATACCCATTTTTATTGGGTTCACCCTGCACCTATTCTTGAGATTGTGTTTATGTAATTTCATACTATATGATTATCTGCACTGCATTTGAGAATAGGTGCGGGGTTCATCTGTGTAATCTTGTTTTTAATCGGTGTAATCAGGACTTCTTCAGAAGTCTCTCTTTCACTAATATATATGGCAAAAATATCGAAGTTCGACTTCCATAATTTATAAGCAAAAGCATTTGACATTGAAACGCAATATGGTGTCTTCGCACCTTGCTTACGGCTCAAACGCCTGGCCGAACCAATCATCGAATACAATGCCCAAGGCATACCAATACCAAGTTTTATCAGGTATCAACCTTATCCAATCGTGCGGATATATAAAATTACTGACAGAAGAGGTCTATAACTAACAAATAAAACTAGGGGCTAGCCCCCCAGTGAGGGTGGGGCTAGCCCCTTGGTGTCGCATAACGAATCTGAAAAACAGATCCATGCACCTAATCATAGGTGCTCGCCTCGTTATCGCGAGAGCAAAGCGGGCGGGTGCGTCCCTGAAAAAAAGTCTGTCATTGCGCGGTTGGCGACGCCAATCCCGTGGCAATCTTACTGACGGTGAAAGAAAAGGGACGCTCCCAGTTTTATGGGTGCGTCCCTTGAATCAGTAAAAAAGATGAGATTGCCGCGTTCCCTGCGGTCACTTGCAAAGAAAATGCATGGATTCCGGATCAAGTCCGGAATGACATCAATAGAATGGGTGCGACCCAGTTTGATGGGTCGCACCCATAAACAAAAGGGACGCTCCCGGTTTTACGGGAGCGTCCCTTAATAGTTTGTCCCTTACGGGATTTTATATGTTATTGCACAATCAGCTTGACTTCTGAAGTGTTCTTTTCGTTTTCGAATTTGAGGAAGTAAACGCCTTTGGCTAAGGTTGTCGCATTAAGATTCATGGTGTAAGTGCCTGCATTGAGATTCTCGTTGAGTAAGGTTTCGCTAAGCCGTCCGGCTGAATTGTAAAGTTTGATTGAGACTCTGCCCGTCACTGGAATCGTGTAACGGACTACTGCCAGATTGGTGAACGGATTCGGCGTTACGCTCACACTGAAGAGCGATGTCGCAGTTGTGTGCTCAACCATGCTCGAGGCAATCGTGCGCGGACTTCTCGTCATCACAAAGTCTTTGGCAAAGACATTGTAACGCCAGAGTTCGGCATTGTTATTGCCCTTCATTAACCAGACATAGTTATTCGCATACGCAAGCGCGGCACCAGTCTTAGGCACCATCTTTTTGCCGCCCGGTCCTTTGGGAATCGTGCACAGCGCAGTCCACATGCCGGGTAAAGTATCATATGCCGGCGTGTACATCCAAAAGTCTTGTTTACCGCCGCCCTTAATCGCATACAACACTGAGCCGTCATTGGTCAAAGCACCGCCGTCGGCGACTTTGACTTTTTTCGGTTTCTCAATCATTGAAGTCGGATAAGTAAGCGAAATATCCTCGAGCTCAAGCCATGGCGTACCGCCAAGCGTATCTTGGATTGGATCATAAACCCAGAGCGGGTTGTATTTATCTTTGCCCTTTAAGGCATAAATATAACCGTTCATCGCTGTGATCGCACTGCCGTCTTTCCAGACCTTACCAAATGGACCAAGCAGAGGTGGAGTCAAGGTTGTCCACGGCGTACCGAGCGCAGTATCGCCAGCCGGGTCATACGAGAAGAAGAACGGATTACCGCTCTTCTGACTGCCGGCAAAGAGATAAAGTTTACCATCCAACCATGCCATTGAAGTGCCGCCCTTAAGACCTTTGACAGTCGGCACATATGCTTTGGCTTCCCAGTGCGGAAGTATAATCTGCACGCTTTCCGGGTCAGGATGCGGAATCGTTTCTGTGGTCATAATATATGCCCAGAATTCATAAACTCCGCCGCCTTTGGTCGCATAGATGGTCGCATCGCCGTCATAACAGAGTGCAGCGCCTTTCTTGATCTTCTTATTCTTGGCAATCTTTACTGGGTCAGGACCAACACCGTACTTGTACTTGTAGGTATCGGGAATCGATTCTAAGGCAACAAACGGTGAATCAAGACCTGGCGTATACATATAGAAATATCTCGACTCATTGCCATGGAACAGATAGAAATCTGAACCGATTGCAATCATCGAGCCGCCGTCTTTAACCCGTTTGCCGAGTTTAACATCAGGTGCCTGTTCCACTTCATCTGCCAGTTTTACCCAGGCAGGTAATTCGAGCGTGAAGTAAATCGGAGTCGAATAATCTGACCAGTTGCCAACCGCGTCTTTGGCGCGGACTTTATAAGTATAGACGCCGGAAACGAGATTGGTCTCATAAGTCGTATCTGAAGTCAGATAACTAAATTCAGGCGGAGTCGGTTCTTCGTACGGTTCAACCACGAGTTCGTATTCAACCGCGTCAGCGTTGTAATTCCACACAAAAGTCTGGGTCTCTTCAACGACCAGTGAACTTTCTGCTGGTGCGATTGGTGTCGGTATTGCCGGTGGTGTCGCGTCAACCGTGAAATTCCATACATCAGTGAAATCACTCCAGTTAAGGAACACATCAGCGGCGCGCACTTTCCAGGTATAAGCGCCTTCGTCAAGTGCAGTCAACGGCGTGTAAGACAGGCCATTGGTATTGACATCGATCACGACTGCGTCGGTTCCGTCGTCAACAATCAGATTATAGTATTCGCCATCAGTCACTGCTTCCCATTCAAAGGTCGGGAAAGCATTGGTCGTTGAAGCGTCGGTCGGTGCAACCATGGTCGGCACATCTGGTGGTGTCATATCAACATCAAAATTGAGTGTCATCAGGTCATTAGCCGGATTCATGTCTTCGGCAAGAGTCGTGTAGGCTTTGAAAGTGTAGGAACCGCTTGCTGGCGGAGTCCAGACATCAAAGTATGCTTCTTCAAAACCGCCCATATTGGGCAGGTCATAAACCGTAACCGTATCTGCATAAACAAGCGCGGGTGGAATATAGGTGCCGATTGTGACATCGTCAAAATAGATGTTATTGCCATATTCGGATTTACCATGGAATGATACTCGCACCAAGCCGCTATAACCGGTTAATGGCACGGTATGATTCTGCCACGAGAATCCGCTTACATCATAACGGGAGAATGAATCCAATGGCGTAAAGGTAGTACCGTCGGTCGTAACTTCGACCACAATGCGGTCGTTTGATGTGGCATAACCGTTATCATGCGTCATCCAGAAACTGACCTGGTCACTGCCTGACACCGAAGTCCACGGTGAAATCAGACGCCGGGAATTTCCGGCTAACATTAAGAAGCAATAGAGTTTTGCCATCGCACTTCCGCCATACGGTGAGCAGGTCGGATAAGTGCCGGTGACTTCTCTTGACCATCCATAAGTCGCGACGCCACCGGTTCTGAGCGTGTCCCATCCAGCAGGCGGGAAAGCCGTGCCTTCAAATCCTTCGAACATACCAACTGGTGCAGTCCAGATTTCAGCCACGACATCAAAGTCTTCATCCTGGCCGCCGTTATTAAGAACCGTAACCTGCGGCGTAATATCATCTCCGCCGATTGTTCCGGCTGGTGGTACGGTCACTGCTGATACTGCGACATCGCGGTAATTTCTCACCTGGACATCATCAAAGTAGATATGAGATCCGTACTTACTCGCGCCCAAAAAGCCGAGCATAACCGTTAAGTTGGCATAGGTGCTTAAAGAAACGGTCTTAGTTTCCCAGCCCGCAGTTGTGCGGTAGCGCTGGAAACCTTGGACATCGTTCCAGGTCATGCCATTATCAGTCGAAACCTGAATATACAGACTGTCAAATGAAGTAGCATATGAAGTTGAATGGTAAAAGTCAAATGACAAAGACGGCATTGCGCTCAAGCTAATCGGCATTGTCCATAACCGGGCACTTGAACCAGATACGCTGGTATATGAATTAAACCGCACACAAGAATCACCAAAATATAATACTTTGGCAAATACAGGTTTGGTGCCAGTGCCAGGATAATAAACTAAGGCAGTATCCCAGCCGACTGGCGGGAATCCAGGCGATTCAAAGTCTTCGCTGAACGGTAATGAAAGCGCGCCAAGCGTTGGCCGATTATCTGATGTACCATAATTGGTTTCAACCAGAGCGCCGTTACGGGCTTTGACATCAAAGGTAAAACTTGTCGCATATGGTAAACCAATCACTTTTTTACCAGCAGCGCCGCCAAATGCGGCATATGTGCCCCAGACTTCGGTTGCGGATAAAGCACCGGTTGCCGGGTCAACATACTCAGTAAGAGTGTTATATGCAACCCTGACCACAAATTCGGTAGTTGCCGGATTATTGCCTAAAGCCAGAGTTACGCGCATTGATGTCCAGAGCGGTTCAGTTAAAGTCGGTGCACCAGGCACTTCAGCCAGAGTCCAGGCATCAGCGGCAGTATAATCTGATTGGCCGGTCGTGTTATTAAGAGCGGTCACGCGCCAGTAATAACGGGCATTCGGATTCAAGCCGGTTGCGCTGTAAGTATTGTCATTCGCATCATTGGCTGCATACCAGTTATAGGCAATTCCGTTCAATGACATATATACGAGGAAGCTGTCTTCGTCAGCTGAATTATCAGACCAGGACAAATCCATACCGTTAACTGCGATATTGGAAATCGCGAGATTGGTCGGTGCATTGGGCGGGGTTGCGGTCGTGAAACTGTCAACCACTGAAGCCGAAGAATTGGCAATTTTCGAGCCGGGAATGGTATCATTCCAGCCGACAATCTGCCAGAAATATTTGGTAGCAGGTGAGAGACCAGAATACGGATAAGTCGTGCCGGTCTGCAAAGGACTCACTTTATTGGTTGGCGGGTCATTGACATCCAGATACACATCATAATAATCGACATCAGTGCCCGGATTCCAGACCAAATCGCCGAACAGCGACACATTGGTCGCATTGTTCGCCGGACTCACTAATGCGATTGAGCCCGGTGTAACATTCGGCTCATACTCGTCCGCACCAATATCCGGATGAGTCGGATGACGGTCATTACCGTCAATGTCACCAGTAATACCGGTAATCGGCGTGCCTTTTTTATTACAGACCATATAATTCGGGTCCAGGTGCAGGTCAATCGCATCCGAATAACTCAAGAATTTCGGGTCGGCTGAGATTGACTTGTTGTCTCTGGGCGCGACATGCGTTTGATAAGCAGCCAGGTTTGAAATCTGATTGGTAGCGTCAAAGAATAAAAGACCGCCTAATGAGGTATAAAAGTCATTATTATTCGATGTTGCCGCATAAGTTGTCAGAGTCGTCGAACTTCGGCGATAAGCAACCGTATAACCGGTGCCGGCGTGCACGGAATTGTTAAACACGATGTTGTTAATCAAATCAGTGGTCGGCGTAGTGTGAGCATAAATACCGACACTGCCAAAATTCGCACCGACGCTTGTTGCATTAAGATAAATCGAGTTGTAATAAATATTGAAAAACTGACCGCTGGTCGTGCTTGAGATTTTAATGCCGAATACAGCCGAATCTCGGTTTGCATTCGGTGCCTTGATATCATAGATAAAATTGTTATAGATGTTATTCGTGGTATTTGACAGCAGGTTAATGCCGATTGCCGAGCTTGCCGTACCGCCTGCGCTTATATTAAAGATTTTGTTCTTGTAAATATTTGCCGTAGTACCAAAATAATTACGAATACCTTCGGCTCTGCCAATATGGGTTGATAAGCTATAGATATTGTTGCTGTAGATATCTTTAACCGCCGTGCTGGTTGTATAAGAATACAAACCATAAAGAATTGTCGAAGTCGAAGTACCGGTTCCGCCAATCGTCAGGTTGTAGATATTATTATAATTATAATTTTCTACGGTTGGTGAACCGACATTATAATAACCGTACAGAGTTGCCGCAGTTGCTCCTGAAGTGTTCGGAATTGAGTTGTCATATATAGTATTAGAGGCAAAAGAAACAATTGCAGTTCCAGCCTGAATGCAATACATTAATCCGCTGGCACCAGTCTTGGTATTCCCATAAACAAAATTACCAGCGATGTTCAGATTATTGGTTCCTGCTCCGCCGCCAGAAATACCATAAAATCCACCCGTACCAGTCAAGGTGTTATTACGGACAACATTTGCCATAATATTTATAATCACTGCAGATGTAATGTTGTTGTAAATACCGTAGAACACGCCCGTAGTAGCGGTTGCGAAGTTAATGTCGTGAATGACATTGCCGTTGATGTTAATCGCACCGGTCCAGGTGTTTTCTATCGCATAAATACCGCTGGATGTCGCCGATGTTTGTAAAGTAATGTCATTGCTGATGATCATAATGCTTGAACCTGTGCCCGTTGAAGTATAGATTGCCCGAAGCGGACCGGTTGAACCTGCCCCGCCATTAAAGATGTTATTGTTCACCTTGAAATCTGTTCCGTAGATAGCATAGAAACCAAAGCAGGTAGCAGAAAGCCCGCCAAAATTGGTGATAGTGTTTGCACCCGCATCACCGACTTCAATGTAGCGGTCATAATATGTCAAGTGTCCTCTGGTTGCGATGCCGTGATAAACATTGGAAATCGTGTTCGAATAAATATAGATATATTCACTGCGTCCGCCGTCAGATGTAACTGTTATATTGTTGGCGCCGGTATTATCTGTATTGGAAACAGCGATTCCGACTGAAAAACCAGTCGCCTTGTCTAAAGTAATGTTTGCGTTTCGAATCGTGATATTCTTACACGCATCGTCGCCCGACATCTTGACCAGTAAATAACCGTATTCGTATCTGGTCGTGTTGTCGGTACCGCCGACAACATCCTGCACATCAATGCCGTCAAATGTGATATAATCACCGCCCGCAATTTTGATGACTGCGTCGCCGTCATAAGCAATCGTCGTGGTAGTTTTGGTGCCGAGTGACAACGGAGTAACAATCGGATTTGCACCAACCCCGTCTTTTTCAAATACGACAGGTGCCACTGACGAACCAGAAGCAGTAATTGTCGGCACATCTTCGGTAAAAGTTACGCCCGGCTGAACTTTGTAAGTCACGCCGCCCGGACCGACTAAACCTGCATTCAGCGCAGTGATTGCTGCGGTAAATGACGGGAATGTATCGGTTGCAGTTACGCCCGAAATAATCCATTTTTGACCAAAAACCGTGCCCCAGAGAGTTGACATAGAACCAGACAAAGCACCGCTTGCAAGTTCGGCTACTGCATAAATCTGCCAGTAGTAAAGTGTACCAATGTTAAGACTGGATGTAGTATAATCCGTGTCATTAGCTGGATTAAGTGTAACGAAATTATAATTTACGCCATCGGTTGAATTGTAAATCATATAGCCGGCTTCACCGGTCACATCAATCCATTCCAATGTCATTCCTGAGGTTGTAACACCGCTGAATACTAAACCAGTCGGTGTGCTCGGAGCTGCCGGTGGTGTGAAAGTATAAGTTTGGCCATCTGCCGGTTTTGTGCTGAGCGTAGTCGTTTCAACTGTCGAACTGACATTCGGTGTTGCGCCGGTTCCGTCAAGTGATAAATAATTACCCGCACCAGTTGCGACTGCGGTAATGCCGATCGAAGCGCTTCCACTATTCACGGCAGTTGCTTCGCCGCGGTAAATAAACTCAACCACGCCGGTTCCTTCATACAGTTTTACCTGAAATGAAATAACCGCACCCGCTGCGCTATAGTTCCACTCGACATTTTTCCACTCAGCCGTGAAAATTTGACTGCCCGGTGTGCCGGTTATCAGATACGAGAAGGTTCCTGATGTCATATCATTGTCATCCCATAACGGCGCCACGACCGGACGATTACCGCCGGTTGCCAGTGCATTGGTCGTTCCCGCACTCGTGATATTCTGTCCAAATGTCATCCAGCCGTTGGTCGACGCTGACATCGTGCTATATTTAGCACCCATGTACCAGAAATCGAACCCAATCGGAATACCATTATAATAACCGTCGTCATTAGAACCGCCGGAAAGAGCCGGTGCGGTTGCGCCGGTTAGCTCTGTAAAAGTGCCGCTCGACGCAGTGAAGGCATAATTAGTTATTGCCGGTTGGGATAATGCCACTCCTGTAACCAGGAATAACACTAACAGTAGATATTTAATTCTACTCATTTTTTCCTCCAAACTGCAGAGTTGAGAGTTTGGGAGTTTAAGAGTTTAGGGGTTGTCTTTTCAACCCTAAAACCCTCCAGCTCTGTAACTCTATAACTCTGTTGTTTTTTATTTGTTTTTGCAGGAATTTTTACAGCAAGCATACCGAGCCGAAGAGTTGGGGTGTTTGGGGGTTGAAGCGTTTCAGGGTTATTAATCCAACCCTTAAACTCATTAACTCCACAACTCTTAAACTCGTTTTGCGATGAACCAGTGCTGGCATCTTCAAACCCTCCCTGCTCATGAGTTATGAGTTGAAGAGTTTTAGAGTTCGAGAGTTTGGAATTTAACTCTTCAACCCTTAAACACTGCAACTTATTAACTCGCCGAGTTTGACTTGATGCCGCTCCGAGTTTGACTTGATGCCGCTGGATTATATAGGTAATTAGAATCCCGACTTTTCGATTCCAAGATTGAAAGATTAGAAGATTGAAAGATTAATCTTCGAATCGACTTCGGGAAACACAACAATTTATCATAATATTTTACCTGTCAATATTTCTCCCCATTTTCCTTATGTCTTTTTATCACCATAATTATAACTATATTAAAGATAAATTATAAATTACCTTATTCTTAATTATATGACGGGTTGTCCTAATGTCAAGAGAAACTTTCCGAATCATTGCCTGCCCGCATCGCTATAAATACTCTGTATTATGAATAGTTACAAAAGCCGAATTTTGACTGCTCAATCACACTCAAAAAAACTGCCAAGGGTCGGAAGAAATATTAAACATCAAAAATCAAATATCAAAAATCAAACCCTGTCATTGCGAGGAGCGTTAGCGACTGGACGCGAAGCGTAGATGGAACAAAGTGAACATCAACAATCTTACCGACGGTAAAAAGGGACAACAACAAGAAAAATTATCGAAGTTCGACTTCGATATAAAGCCCGGGTGCTGTACCATGGCATGGTCAAGCTCAGCCAATACCAGACATCTGCTTAACCGGTAAGCGTATTATCTGGTCGCCAGCAGGCAAGGCAGGATGATTTGTTAAAAATCCGGCTATTAACTATCCAATTTAATCTGGTTTCCGATTTATTATAAAGAAAAATGTTTACCGGGTTAATTCCGCAGGTAAATATACTCATATAATCTTTGGTACAGATACTGCGAGCCAGACTGATAAAAAGCGGATCGTCAATAAAATTATGGAAGTTAGACTTCGATAATCAGAACAAACACACCACAGAGGCACAAAGCACACCGAGTACACAGAGCTTTAACTGGATTCCCGTCTGCACGGGAATGACAAAACTATGTCGTCATTGCGCGAAGCCCCGCACCTTTCGTCATTGCGCAGTCGCCTTTGGCGACCCTGGCAATCTTACATACGGCAAAGATGAGATTGCCGCGCAAAGACAAACGGTTCTAATGTCATTGCGAGACTGCGAAGCAGTCGTGGCAATCTTACCGACGGTCTGTCTTGTCATTCCGTGCTTGACACGGAATCCAGATTCTTTCTTTCCCTGGATTCCCGCGTACGCGGGAATGACAGAATCAGAAGTAAATAACACGGGTGCGACTCGCAAAACCGGGACGCACCCATTTGGTTTCACCTTCTCCTATGCCTTCTCCCCTTGTGGGAAAAAAATGAGATTGCTTCGGGGTCCGAAACAGACCGCGCAAAGACATACCGAAGAAAAGGGACGCTCCCGGTTTGAAGGATGCGTCCCTTGAAAATCTGCGTCCTGAATTATTTCAGTATCGCCACTAAAAACACTATCATTATCGCAACCGCGCCTAAGAAAATCCAGCCCAGATATGTATGCAGGAGTCCGTCGTGCAGTTTTTTGAACGCCTTAATAATCGGTTCGGTAATCTTTTTCGCCTGTTCATAGATATCGAAAAACTTGGTGTCGGCAGCCCGGTAAGTATCGTCTAATAGCGGTACTTTTTTAATCGAATCGTAAAAAGCAGTGCCCGGCACACTTGCTTCGTTAATATCAACCACGCTCGTGATGGTCTGACCGCCGTCAGGCAAGGTCATCACTGCCGATGTTTGTGCCGAGATGAGTTCGCCGCCGATAAAGACATCTGCCTGGCGGGTCTTTTTAGTGCGGCTTAAGAGATAAACAATCACGCCAATCCCGACGCCGGCAAGCATCAGAATCGTTGCCAAGCCCGGACTCCAAAAACCGAGCCCGGTTATTTCGTAACCAAACACGGCATTGAAAAGATACCGGATTGGTATTTGTGCAAACACGCCCAGTCCGATACAAAGCACGCTCAAAATAATCATGGGTAAGACCATGCCAAATCCGGCTTCTTTGACATTAGCCAGTTCTTTTGGTTTTTCGCCTAAAAAGACCGAGTGCAAAACTTTTAAGAACGATGCCAGAGTCAGAACACTGCCAAACATCGCAACCAAAAGAAAGAAGATTGTGTATGTATGGGCTTGCGATGTTTCAACCAGCCCTTGATATATGAGCCATTTTGAAGCAAACCCGTTTAACGGCGGAATACCCGAGATTGCCATTGCCGAGATAAAGGTCGCGGCAAAGGTCAAAGGCATATATCGAGCCAAACCGCCCAGTTTGGCAAGTTTGGTTTCGCCGGTTCTTGCTTCAACCGCACCCGCACTGAAAAACAAAGCGGTCTTGTACACGGCATTGTTAAGCATATGAAACAGACCGCCGATAATTGCAATCGGAATCCCGGTGCCGATGCCCAAGACCATATAACCAACCTGTGATACCGCGTGAAAACTTAATAATTTCAAGAGATTTTTCTGCATCAATGCCATTGAAACTGCGGCAATTACAGTGATTGAGCCGATGACCATCATCGCGATTGATACGGCTGAACCGCTCATAACTTTGAACATATCTAAAGAGAGTCGGGTCAATAAATAGATGCCGAGCAGTTTGTCAATCGATGCCGGAAATAATGCCATCACTGAAACCGGCGCCGATTCAGCCGCATCTGGAATCCAGGAATGAAACGGCATTGCTCCGGCTTTGGTCAAAGCACCGATTAAAAGCAGTATAAATGCGATAATCGGCAAAGCACTGTCTAAAGAGATAGAAATTTCACTGATAGTCAGGGTGCGGGTGTAAAAATAGATAAGCGCGGCGCCGATGAGCATCAAGATGTCTGAACCGCCAACCATAACCAGTGCTTTGTTTGCCGCGGCTGCCGAACCGCTCTTGCCTTGTGCAATCATTAAATATAAGAGCAATGCAACCGCGCCCCAGGCTAAAAGTAATACAACCAGATTATTGGCAAGAATTGCCAGGGCTGATGCCCCGATTGTCCATAATAAATATGTGAAATAAGTTTTCTTGAGGTGCCGGTACGCATAGATTGAAATTAAAAGCCCGAAAAACATGGTTGCCATGAGCACAAATCCGGAAAACCGGCTCGCCACTAAATCCAGGCTGATGCCCGGTCCGGACCAGTCTGATGCCGGTAAGACACCAAACAGATAACTGATATTGCCGAGCCGGAAAATCATCACGCTCACGGCAAAAGATACTGCCACGGTTATCATCGATAAGAAATAGATTGGGTTTAAATAGGACTTAAACTCTCTTTTCGGATATAGGAGCGTTAACAGTCCGATTGCCAAAGGCAATAAAATTGGGTACAAAAGCGTCATTAAATCCTCCAGATTCCAGAGTTTCGGAGTTTGGGAGTTTGGGGGTTGGGGGTTAGCTCTCTAACTCTAAAACTCTTTGGCTCTTTAACTCGATAACTTTGTTGTTTTATTTTTATTTTATTCATTTTTAAGAAATCTTTTAATTATTTTTTCTTTTACTGCGTCAGAAATCTGCTCCTGCCAGCCGGTTAATATTTCACCGCCGTCAGTAAGCGTGATGCCGCATTCTTCCTGTAACATCTGCTGCAGAACATCTGCTTCTTGTTCAAGCCATATTTTTGCGGCTTCACCCTGCCGGGAATTTTTGATGTCGTCTAAAATATTTTCGCTCTCGATTTCAAACAGCCAGTTCTGATACGGATTGTGCTGGATTAAATCCGGATTACCCATAACCGTTGGATTAGTCTTAACCGTTTTACCGGATAACTTAACCGGCATCTCAAGCGCGCGTCGGTTATGTTTTATGGAAATATTTGTAATCGGTCTGCCTGGCACAGGCAGCGTTAATTCGCTGATTTGCTCAAGCAGTTTTAGCGCAAAATCATCCAGCCCGACTTGTGCTTTATTGCTGTTTTCAACCCGCAACCAGACATGATTTGACAGGTAATAAACTGACGGGTGAAAAGAAAAACCGCGTACTTTTTCCTGGTTATGGTTATTATAGCCCGAAAACTCAGCATTGACCGGTATCGGTTTTCTTGACTCGGTTTTATCCGGAGCAAGATGCGCAACCTCCCGATAAATCGCACATTTGTGCGGGCAACCAATACACGGGTCCTCGCGCTGCAATTTATCCATTGGTATCATCTTCTTAATCGGATATGCCTTACAATACCGCACCACAATTTCTTCTAAAAACGGACATTTCTCATTATTTTTTTTCATATCACTTATATATACAGCACAAATCGTGCCACGAACAAGAAATACTGATAAAGCATTGATTTACAATAAATTAAAATATAACAATTTTTTGACACAGAATTTTATAATTTGTAATTTGTTACAAAATACATCACTTTTTACCAGATAATTATAAACAATTATATATTAATGCTTTATAACTGTCTATTTTTACAACACACTATTGTATTATTATACAATTATGGAAGTTAGACTTCCATAGTGGGGGTTTTAGGTATGTCTTCTGGAGAAAATTCGGTTTTGAATTGTTCGTATGCTTGCGGATTTTCAAAATATCCGTTAATAAACGAACGGTTTGTGGCTAATGGGAAGTTATTTATGCCGATATAATCAAGAGACTTCTAAAGAAGTCCTGATTACACAGATTAAAAACAAGATTACACAGATTAACCCCGCACCTATTCTTGAGATTGTGTAGTAAAGACAGAATATTTTATTCGGACTACACTACATTTGAGAATAGGTGCGGGGTAAACCTGGTCCGCATCATTAAATTCATACAAGTCATTTATAAATCGCAGATAATCTTCGTCATCCAAAAAAATCGTGCGTTTCTCAACCCCCCGATTATAGATATGATAAAATTGTGCCATATTATGGAAGTCTAACTTCCATAATTGTCTGTTTTAATATTGTATTCTTTAAGTTTGCGGTACAAGGTAACCCGGTTGATACCGAGTATTTTTGCGGCTTTACTAATATTGCCTTTGGTTTTATTAAGTACGCTTAAGATATGTTCTTTTTCGATCTGGTCTAAGGATTTTCCGGTATCGAGCATCGGTTTCTGGCCCGGGCTTTGCACCTGGGTAAAAACCGGCAGGGCATTAGGCAGAATAATTGTTCCTTCTGTTACGACCACTGCATGTTCAATCGCATTTTCCAGTTCCCTGACATTTCCCGGCCAGGAATAATCCATTAATATCTGCAAAGCATGTTCAGATATTTTTTCAACTTTTTTGCCGGTTTCAACTGCATATTTTTCAATGAAATGGTTTGCCAGCAAGGGAATATCCTCGTGCCGTTCGCGCAAGGGCGGAATCGTAATCGTAAAAACATTGATACGGTAATATAAGTCGTCTCGGAATTTTCCTTCTGCGACTAATTTTTGTAAATCCCGGTTGGTGGCAGCAATAATCCGCACATCAACTTTAATTTCGTCGTTGCCACCTAATCTTCGGAACCGCCTTTCCTGTAAAAAGCGCAGCAAGTCAACCTGGGTCTTTGTATCAATATCTCCGATTTCGTCTAAAAATAAGGTGCCAGAGTCGGCAATTTCGATTTTACCTTTTTTCTGGGCAACCGCGCCGGTGAACGCTCCTTTTTCATATCCGAACAGTTCTGCTTCGAGCAGAGTTTCGGGCAAGGCACCGCAAGCCAGGGCAATAAACGGCTCGTCGGGCCGCAGGCTGCTTTCGTGGATTGCGCGGGCGACCAGTTCCTTGCCCGTGCCGGATTCGCCCTGGATTAAAACCGTTGATTTGGTCGGTGCGACCATCTTGATTAAATCAAATACTGCCTGCATCTTCGGGCTCTTGCCGATAATATCCTGAAACTGGTAGCGGTGCGACAGCTCTTTACGCAAGATGATGTTCTCTTTGACCAGATTCTGGTGCTCGATAATTTTTTTGATAATCAAACCGACTTCTTCCGGGTGAAATGGTTTGACAATATAATCATAGGCGCCTTCTTTAATTGCCGCAACCGCAGTATCAACCGTTGCATATGCGGTAATCATAATTACCGGAATATCGAGCTTTAATCGCTTGATTTCCCGGATGACTTCGAGTCCGTCCATTTTGGGCATTTTCAAATCCAAAAGGATTACATTCCACACCCCTTTTTGCGCCTGTTCCAAACCCTGAAAACCGTCGGGCACTGCCATAACTTCATAACCGTCTTCTTTGAGCCAATCGGTTAATGACTCGCGCATAATCTCTTCGTCATCAATAATAAGTATACGCCCGCTGTCCATATTAATCTCCTTTATTATATTTGATTCTGTAATATTTGTAAACACTTTGTGCAAAAATTTACATCTTTCTGGTCAATACCAGTAATATTCGATGAAAAATGCATCACACATTCTGAGTCGTCGCAATGAAGCAATCCGAAACTATGGCCTAATTCATGAATCGCTTCTTTGACCGCACGGCATGTCAGTAATTTCTGATTTGGTAATAGTTCGTAAAATTCCTGGCGTAACCGGTTGATCGATATGACCGAAGCAGCACCATTTAATTGTGCTTCGCCAAATACAAAGGTCAAGACCGGGGTTGCCAAATCAACTGAAGTCACGCCAATGATTTTAGCACTGTCCGACGGTAATTTTTGGGTAAGTTTTTCTAATATTTTACCTGAATAGTATTGTTGCCGCCTCGCTTCAAACGCATAACTCGGATTGGTCGTAATAGCCATAATTTCAACCTGATAGCCAAAAGCTAAATTAATACCCCGGCTGATTTCTGCTAAAAGCGTCGGTTCAATCACACCTAATGGCAGCACATAAATCGTCTTTTTCATGTTTGGTTGATTGGCAGCCGGATTGTAAAAGTTGCCCCTTTGCCAATTTCACTGGCAACATTAATCTCGCCTTTGTGCTTGGACAAAATACCAAAAACAACCGAGAGCCCAAGTCCGGTTCCTCTTTGCTTGGTCGTGAAAAACGGGTCAAAGATTTGGGTCAGGGCTTGTTGCGGAATGCCGACCCCGGTATCAGTAAATTCAATTTCTACCATATTATATTCAGTATTAATTCTGGTATTAATGAATAATTCACCGCCTTTTTCCATAGCTTCGATTGCATTGATAATAATGTTCATAAATACCTGCTGGAGCTGGGCAAAATCAGCCGTGATGTGCGGTACGGTCAACATTTCTTTATGGATTTCGATATTGGCGAGTCTCAGCCGGTGCTCTAATAAATCAAGCGAATCATTGATAACCAGGTTGACATCGACCGATTTCAGGTTTGGTGCTGTCTGTCGGGCAAAATCCAACAGATTGCGCACAATCGTTGATACCCGTTCGGTCTCGCGCTCAACTTTGTCCAGATACCGCCTGAACTCGCCGTCTTCGTCACACCTTTTATCCAGTCGTTTTTTAATGAGGCGGACATAATTTAAGACACCAGCCAGCGGATTATTTATTTCATGGGCAACGCCCGCTGCCAGTTCGCCTAATGTAGTCAGCCGTTCTGAGCGCATAATCTGCTGCCGGGTATATTCTTTGAGCTGTTCGTCCCGCTCTTTTAAAGAAGATGCCATTGTATTAAACGCCGAACCCAATTCGCCAAGCTCATCCGTGGTTGTATCTTTAACCCGGTAAGCGAGATTGCCTTTGGCAATTTGACGCGACGCATAGACCATTGCATTGAGCGGTTTTAAAATAGTGCGGGCTAAAAAATGCGACAGGACAATCGCAATCCCCATCCCAACCAGCACGATGACCAAAAAAGTGGTAATCGCCCGTTTGCGCATATCCGAATATTTTTCTTCTAAGATACCGACATATAAAATACCGATGACCCGCTCATTAATATCTTTAATCGGCTCGTAGGCAGTCAGATACCAGTTATTAACCACAAAAGCACGGTCTGAATATGCTTCGCCTTTAACCAGTACCTGGTCATAAACATTTGCCGCGACTCTGGTCCCGACCGCCCGTTCGCCGCCCGCAGTACGGACATTGGTCGAGATTCTCAGGTCACCCTGAAAAATCGTGGCTGTACCGATATCTTTGCCTTTATACTGTTCGTTCTGAAACACGATTTCTTTTACCTTGTCAACAATTGTGTAATCGCGGTTAATGAGCCTGCCGCCATAAAGAATTCCGATGCATGCTTGTTCTTCAGAAAAAATCGGCACTGCGACCGCAAGCACCATACCGTCGGTTTCTTCTTGTTTGGTGCTGGTTTTTGCCTTTGGCGTCTCAAGAATCTTAAAAAGCGCCTGGTCGGCAAGTTCTCTCCTGCCTTCTTTGATAAGTTCGGATTGTCCGACAATAACTGTGGTTGCGACCGGCTCTTCTGTTTTTAATGTCCGTTTAATAATCTCGGCAAGTCCGCTGCCAGGTTGGTCGCCATATAAATCGGGATTGCCCAGTCTTAAAACAACCTTGCCCTGAAAGTCGGTAACGCTTAAAAAGTCAAGATTTTCATTCTTTATCAAACTGTTTAATAACGAACTCCGGGCTTTGCGGTCAGTGGTACGCAGTGCCTGCTTAACCAAAATTCTTTCTGTGCTTAAGCGCACCAGGTCCTTAATATCGCCCAGATAATCATTATAAATTTCCCGGGCTGAGCGCAGGTCTGAAGTCATTTTATACTGCGCCTGTTTAATAATGCCGTCGCCAATCAGGCGCACCCCGACCCAGATTGAGGCGGTGCCAATAATCACGACTATCACTAAGAATGCCAGGGTAAATTTTGCGGCCAGGCCCGCACCTATTTTTAAACGCATAATTTACAAATCCTCGATAAGAAAAGAGCCAGAGAGGAGAGAGGTGAGAGGTGAGAGGAGTTTTTACTATTCCCTACTCCCTGCTCTGAATTCTGCGTCCCGACTCTCATTTTATGAGCATCAGGAAGAAGATTGCAATAATCGCGATAATCCCTAAAAAAATCCAGCCCAGATAGGTTTGCAACAAACCGGTATGAACCCGTTTACCGACCCGGGCGAGCCAGCCAAAAAATTTCTTACCCGCTTCAAAAACATCAAAAGTCTTGCTTTCCGCGACCTTATAGGTTTCTGATACCAGTTTCATCTCTTTAACCGAATCATAAAACTCGGCACCGGAGACGGTTGCTTCTTGTTGACTGATTTCGCCTGGTTTTAGTTGTGCCTCTGCGCTGATGTGCTCACCGCCGATAAAAACTTCTGATGATTTCACCTGCCGGGAACGAGTTAAAAGATAAACGACCAGTCCGATTAAAATTGCGGCTAAAATCAAAACTGTTGCCAGCCCCGAACTCATCACCGGGTAGGCTTCAAAGCCAAACACAAAAACCCCAAAATTGAAGCGTGAGATTATCTGCATTGGAAACCGGGCATAAATTCCGAATCCGATTGCAAGAATTGCAAGAATTATCATGGGCACCAATGCGGTCGGGCTCGCCTCGCCTAAAGACAGCGTCTTTTCTGTTTGTGCCCGCGGCGCAAAAAATATTGCGTGCAGGGCTTTTAAAAAATAAGCCAGGGTCAAGACACTGCCAAACATTGCCGTAATAAGAAAGACCACAAAATACCATTTACCGACTTCTATAATACCCTGATAAATCATCCATTTTGAGAAAAAGCCATTGAGGGGCGGAATACCCGAAATTGCCAATGCCGCAATAAACGAAGTGATAAAAGCAATCGGCATAAACTTGGCGAGACCGCCGAGTTTGGCAAAATCGGTTTGACCTGTGCGCGCTTCGACTGCACCGGCAGTAAAAAACAGCGAAGTCTTGTAAATCGTATTATTAACCATATGAAAAATTGCGCCGATTATCGCCAGCGGTATTGCCGTACCAATACCCAAGACCATATAACCAACCTGGCTGATGGTTGAATAGGCAAGCAGACGCAACAGATTTTTCTGCATGAGCGCCATGGCACTGCCGACAACAATGGTCAGTCCGCCAATTGACATGAGCACAATACTCATTGCCGAGTTCGGTATCATCACAAACAAATCGAGCCCGATGCGGGCTAACAAATAAACACCGAGCATTTTATCCAGCACACCAGGAAATAATGCCAAAACAGGTATCGGTGCCTTTTCTGCCGCATCCACAACCCAGGCATGAAACGGCACTGCGCCGGCTTTGGTCAAAGCGCCGATAAGGAGGAGCAGAAACGCAAGAACTGCCAATGAAGAATCAAGCGGCAGACGGATTTGACTTAAACTAACCGTTCCGCTCAGATAATAGACCAATGCCGCGCCGATTAACATAAGCACATCTGAACCACCAATCATAACCAGCGTCTTATATGCGGCCTGGTCAGCTCCGCTTCTTCCTGCTAAAATCATCAAATACAAAAGCACTGCAATCGCACCCCATAAAACTAATAACATTATCAGATTATCAGTTAAAAGCACGATGCTGCTCGCAAAAAGCGTCCAGTGCAAATAAGAATAAAAATGCGTGTCCTTGACTGGGTTGGTGCGGGACGGCAGACAAAAAACATTGACTAACACCATAAAAAACAGAACCGCCAGCAATAAAAAACTTGAGAACAGATTCGCTATAAAAGAAAAATTAACACCCATCACAGACAAATCCAACACCAGCCCTTCGCTCTTCAGCACTGTCAAAAAAATCTGCAGAACGACCACAAACAAGTAAGACAAAACAACAAGCGATAAAACCGACCGAAACAATCTCAATCGTCTTGGCACAAACAAAAAAACAAAACCGCTGAGCAAAGATACCAGTATTGGGATTAACAAACAATTATTGTCCATAAATTACCCCCTCATTAACAAACCGGTTGTAAGATTGCTTCGGGGATTGGCTTCGCCAACCGCGCAATGACATTAAAACGGTGTCTTTGCGAACGAAGTGAAGCAATCTCATCTTTTCACTGTTCAAAATTCGAAATTCTAGCAGTGATATTCGTGTTCTCTTCATTAGAGTTTACAAGTTTTGGGATTGGGGAGTTTAAGAGTTAACACTGCAACTCTTAAACTCTTTAACTCTCTAACTCTATTAATCTGTGGTTTCATTGAATTCCTGCCTTGCTAAAAACTATTTGCGCATATTCAGTACCGACAAGCACGGCGTCACGCGCCATATCCAGGGTTCGTTCGCGCAGACCGGGAATCAAAAATATTGCCATCACTACACTTAAAACTGCGAGCACGATTAAAGTTGACGCCATAAACTTGGGTACTTCTCTAATCTTAGATAACGCTTCAGGCAGGGTGCCCATAAAAACCTTTCTCTGCACTTTGATAAACGAAGCCAGGGTTAAAATTGCGGCTAAGCCGGCAATTGCGGCTAAGATATATTGCTGTGCCTGAACCGCCGCGATAATCAGAATCAATTTTGACCAGAAACCGTTAAACGGCGGCACCCCGGATGCGGCAAACGAACCGATAAACCAGCTCGCGCTCGTGACCGGCATTTTTGTCTGTAACCCACCTAATTTATCAATATCTCTGGTGCCGGTCGCATACTCAATCGCACCCGAATTGAAAAATAAAAGTGATTTAAACGCCGCATGGTTAAATAAATGAAACAGACCGCCTAAAACGCCTAAAGGCGTGCCCAGCCCGATACCTAAAAGCACATATCCCATCTGGCTGATACTGCAGTATGCCAACAACCGTTTAATATCATTCTGACCAAGCTGTAGAATAACGCCAATAATCATTGAGAGTCCGGCCAGAACCAATAGAATTGTTGAGACGCGTGCATCCATACCCAGCACATTATAAAAAATCCTTATTATACCATAGGCACCAAGGACTTTAATCACGACGCCGGACAGCATTGATGAAATCGGTGCTGGTGCCGACGGATGTGCGTCTGGCAACCAGGCATGAAACGGAATCAGCGCCGCTTTTAAAGAAAACCCGACAATCAACAGAATCGATACCAGTACCAGCATGGTTGAATTTGGATTGTTAGCCAGAACCTGACTCATATCTGCCATATTCAAAGTGCCTGTCCCGGCATACAATAAAGCAATGCTTAACAATATAAACAAAGAACCCACGCTTGCCAGCACCATATATTTAAGCGATGCTTCCAGCTCTTCGGCATCGACCCCAAAACTGACCAGTACATATGATGCGATTGCCGAGATTTCAATAAAAACATACATGTTAAATATATCGCCGGTCATGACCACGCCGTTCATACCGCCAATCATAAGCATTAACAGCGCATAAAACTTATACTTGGATGTAAACTTCTCCATATAATCAATCGAATACCAGGTTGCTAAAAAACCGACCGCATTAATAATCAGAAGCATGAAAACCGACAGACCGTCAATGACCAGGGTAATACCAAATGGCGGTCGCCAGCCGCCCATAAAATAGAGAAGCGGTGAAGACTTATACACGCTCAAGATGGTTAGGATTGAAAAGACCAGGCATGCGAGCGTTGCCAGATTTGCCCAGATATCAGAAAACCTTTTTGAGCGGTCTTTTAATACCGCCCCGACTAAATAAATTATAAATGCCGAGCCTAATGGTATCGCAATAAATAACGGAATAAGTTTTTCCATATAACTCCTTTTACTTTTTACAGAAAATAGAAATTTCGTCGGCTGTACCGATTTGGTTCATTTCAAGACTCCGGTCAATTCTTTTTACCAGTCCGGATAAAACCCGGTTTGGACCGACCTCAACTAATTTGTTAAAATCTGACTCTTTTATGGTCTGGATTGTTTTAGTCCACAAAACTGGATTGATTAGCTGTTCTTCGAGACATTCACGAATCTCGTTCAAATCCGCAGTTGCCTGACCGGTACGGTTTGGAATGACTGGAAAGCGGGGTTGGTGAAATTCAAATGATTTAAGATGCTCTTTAAAATCTGCGGCTGATTCCACAAGCAACGGCGAATGAAACGCACCTGAAACCTCAAGCATTACTGTTTTACTGGCGCCTTTTTCAGTTGCCTGGCGGCACGCGCTTTTTACTGCTTCTGGCTCACCGGAAACAACAATCTGGCCAGGCGCATTAAAATTAGCCGGCACTACGACGCCGGTTATATTTTTACACAAATCTATCACATCCTGGTCGGCGAGTCCTAAAATTGCCGCCATTGCGCCGGGCTTTTTCACTCCTTCAGAAAACATCAGTTCGCCGCGCCGTTTAACCAGTTTAACAACTGATTCAAAATTTAACACGCCAGCACAATATAATGCAGAATATTCGCCCAAACTATGGCCGCAGGCGAGTTCACAATCAATCTTGTTTTTTCTTAAAACCTCAAGCACGCTGATTGAATGAACTAAAATCGCCGGCTGAGTTATGTTGGTATTGCGCAGTTCTTGTTCTGGACCAAAAAATGATAGTTTTTTAATCGGTATTTCTAAAATCGCTTCTGCTTTATCATAGATTTCCTGAACTTCTGGATAAGCGTCATACAAGTCTTTACCCATTCCCACAGACTGAGAACCTTGACCCGGAAAAAGAAAACAATATCTCGTCATTAACTGCTTAATTTTATACAAATAAATCAAACAGTCAATAGTAAATTTTAATTTGTAAGCTGCGAAAATTTTGAGTTTTACCCATCACCCCTTGACAGGAACAAATAATCTTGTAAAATAAATACGTATTTTGTGCAAACAAAAGGAGGCACAATGAGTAAAAATATGTTATCTGTTCTGTTAGGAATAATCCTGACAGCGACAATCGCATCTGCGATTGTCCCGGTCTCAATGCGCATGCGCGGTCTCTCACCGGCCCTGGTCGGTATTGTTGATGACGAGTATTCGGATATCTTCTACAATCCCGCATTCGTAAACCGCGTCGAGTAAACGGATTTATACGAACTTGTCCAACCTGCACGGCTCGGGCGACGATATGTTTTTCAATTCGGCTAGTGAACCGATATACTCTTCGTATAATCTGTTTGGTGGCATTACCGAGTTTAACGGTATGAAACTCGGCGCGCTCTTTGAACTCGGTGGTTACGATTACGCAATGAGCATGTATGAGTACGAAACCGAAATTGAAGGCAACACTACTTCGATTGACTCTTTTAAAGGCACTATCACCTACAAAAATCTAAACACTGCTTTTAATCTGCTCTGGGGCAAGAAAATGGACAATTTTGACATCGGTGCGCTGCTCATGCCCGAATGGTACACTTATGAGTATAAGTCCATCTATTCTGTGGTCTCGCGCGATATCAACCCGGAAATGTCGAGTTATTATTATGAGTTTGGCGAAGAACTCTCATCGGAGAAGAGATTTGCCGTACCAATCGTAGTCGGTATCGCGATGGGTGAACCGGACAATGAAATGGCATTCTCGCTCGGTTATGGTTATCAAAGAGAAGGCGGTTATATCCCGGTCAATTATCTGGAAAGCGAAACTTATCAGGAAATCAATTCTTATCTCGAATATCGGGATGAAGAATACTGGAAAGCCGAACAGAAACTTGACTACAGCGGTTTTTATGTAGCCCTCAACGGCCGAAATAAGCGTCGGTTCGAAGATTATTCGCTGACTTATCTCGGCGAAATTGCCTACGCCAATAAACCAATGAAATACAGTTATTACGACACGACTTATGAATACACGGTTTATGATACCGCGCTCATGTCACGCCGCATCATATCTGAGTTGGCTTCGCAGGACGGCAAAGGCGCAATGAGCCACTTTGGTTTGGGTATCGGAGTTGGTCTGGAAAAACATTTTGATGTTTTCAATACGAATACTATGTTTGCTATCGGTCTGCTCCCTGCTCTAATCAGCGGTAAGACGACATTGACGCTCGAACCAGGAAAATACAAAATGTATTATTACCGCAATTATCCGGATACTTTGGAATATACGATGTCGTCTACAAGCAATGAAACCTGGGAAATCGTCAATAAGTATGGCGGGTTTGTTTTTACCGTCCCGGTCGGCTTGGAAACCCGGCTTACTGACCGTTTCAGTCTCCGGCTCGGCGCAACGCAAAATATGACTCTTAAATTTACGAATACCTACGAAGAAACCTTGATTGACGAAGGTTCAATCACTATCTATCACCGCACCAAACCGACTGAGCTTATCCAGACCACACAAGAAGGTGAAGACGAGCTCGACTCTTATTATTTGAAATTTGAAGACAAAGTGTCGTTTTCCGCATCAACTGCTTATCATTACGGCTTGGGATTCAAAGTTAATGACAATGTCGAAATCAATATTTTAAACTTTGCCAACCTGACCAATTTAAGCAACTGGATGGTCGGCGTAAATATTAAGTTCTAAAAAAATCGTAATATTTGGAGTTTTAGAGTTGCAGAGTTGAGAGTTTATGAAACAACTCGTAAACTTTTAAACACTGAAACTCCAAAACATTTTTAATCGGGCGATTAGCTCAGTTGGTTAGAGCGCATGCCTCACATGCATGAGGTCACCTGTTCAAATCAGGTATCGCCCAGTAAAAAGGGACGCTCCCAGTTTTATGGGTGCGTCCCTTAAATCTAACTTAGAATAATGTAATCTTAACCGTCTCGGTTTTGTAATCCTCAATTTCAATTCTCACAAAGTAGATACCGGCTGGTTTTGTGTCTTTAATGAATTCGATGTAATTCGTTTCGTTTCGTGCAATCGTTGCCGGTGTTTTTTCTACCCGCCTGCCGCCTAGATCATATAAACCGGCTTGGAATTTTTTTCCGACTGGAACCGATAATTTAATCCGTGCCCGGTCTTTTAACTGGATAACTTTTATTTTCGGAACGAACGCCGACATATTTTCTTCTTCAATACCTGCTACAAATCCTTTTAACGCATACAATTGATAGGGCTGGCTGTTCTGGTCTTGCAAGGAGACCAATACATCAACATATCCGTCATTGTCAAAATCAGCACCACAAGCAACATCATACACACGGTCAATGAAATTATATTGCCAGATAATATTGCCATTGGCTCCGTTGAGCACCATAACATTTCTGCCATTGACTGCACCGGCAACGACTTCTGGAATCCCGTCACCAGTCATGTCTGGCAGGGTATCAACATTCCAGCAATCACCACCAACGGTTTGTGACCATAAAATAGCGCCGGTTAAACCAGACAGAACCGTAACCTGATTTGACCACGACCCGACCACGATATCGTCATAACCGTCATTGTTAATATCGCGGATGCGTCTTAAATCATAAATAACTCTGGGGCTGCCCAAGGTGTTTTGCCAGAGCAAACTGCCGGTCAAACCGTCAACGCAGACAACTTTATAAGCCCAGCCGCCGCCAACCACATCTGGCACGCCATTGCCGTTAATATCGTCAATCCCTATAACATATTCGACCGAACCGCCGGTATTATACGACCAGATTTGTGCGCCGGTCCTGCCGTTCAGACAATAGATTTTATTATCATAACCATTGCCGCCTGCTCCGAAAATAACTTCGGGCACCGTGTCGTTATTAATATCATAATGCGGAAAAATACACATCACCGCATCATACGGTTTGAATGCCCACAATGAATCGCCGGTATGTCCGCAAAAACACTGCGCGACCCCCCGGTTGCCGGTTGTCGATACTCCGCCAACACCAGCCAGTACTTCTGGATAACCGTCATTATTAATATCGACTGTTGGCCGCACTGAATAGACCCAGCCCGCATCTGGATAATAAGATTTACTCCAGAGCGTAGCATTGGTTACGCCATTGATGGCAAACACGGTTCGGCCCGGAAAAATACCGCCTGGCGTGCCCATAATAATGTCCGGAATCGAGTCGCCGGAAATATCACTAATCGTTGACAGTCCCCGATTACCCCAAACACCCTGACAATCCGAACGAGTCCAGATTGCACTGCCGTCCGAACCCGATACTAAAAAGAGCCGGATTGGCGGTGACGGATAAGCACCATAATAAGCCGCTGCCACGACATCAGCAATGCCGTCATTGTTATAATCGTAAGTAGGAAATGCGGCATAAATACCGCCTGTGCCCTGCCGCGACCAGATAACCTGTCCTTGCGGTTGAGCATCAAGTATGGTTATGCTAAAATTTAACAATACAAAAATTGACAACAGTATTTTTATCATACTGTCCTCCTTGGTTATGTTAAAATTATCTTAGAAACATTGTTTTCAAAGCTTGGGATTGACCTTGTTTGGTCTCGAGTACGATAAAGTAGACGCCGGGTGCGCTTAAAATACCTCTCTCGTTTCGTCCGTCCCAGGTTGTTGTATACGAACTGCCGGCTTGCCCGATTGACCGGATCGTTCTGACCAGATTACCGGTGGCGTCATAAATTTTGACCGCGCCAAAATCAGCGGGGTTGACCGAGAAATTGATTCGCGCCGTATTCGAAAATGGATTCGGTTTAACTTCTAAGTTAAGTGGGTTTGCGCTTATACTATTGCCAATCTCCTCAATTGCGGTAACCGCACCAAAAGAGACGCTGTCAACAAAAAGCGTCCCGCCCGATGGGCTTGGCGTCGGCGCGCCGCGACCATAAGTGCGGATGATAAAATCCGCATAAACAGCGCCAGTTGGGGCAGTATCGGTTATTGCCGCCTTGCGGACAACCTGCCAAGAAGGTAAAATTGTATCTGTATAAAGAACTGGCCAAGAACTGATAAAACCGGCGTTGGCATTGCGCCAGGTTATCGTGAGTCCGCCCAGCACGCTGTCGTTATTACGATAAAAACGGACGCTGGCTATGTATCGACCGCGACCCGGAATTGCAACTCTTTGAAAGATGCCCTTGTTATTACCGGTGCCGATTTGGAATCTCTGCATTTTTACCGCATAATTTCCGTGAAATACCCGCGTACTCTCTTTATAAATTTTGGCGTATACCGTATCTTCAACCGTCCATTCGGATGGCTGTCGGAAATTAGTCCAGGCTTCAAAATCGGGATTTAAAAGCAGGTTGGCAAAGACTGGCGTGAAAAAACTTAGCATGACAACGCTGGCTATTAACAAGAAAATACTTTTTTTTGACATTGATGTCCCCCAAAATTATACTTCTGTTTTTTGAAGTTTTTAACGACTGATTTATTCAATTCTATACCCGCTCACGTGGTTTACACATTATCCTTCATTACGACAAATTTATTCTACTGACCTCCAGTTCGGTTAAGTTCTGTTTGTGTCCTTTTAACCGGCGGTAATTCTCGCGCCGGATAAATTTAAACGTAGTAACCTTTGGGGCTCGAGTATGCGCCAATACTTTGGCTTCGACTGAAACACCTTTTACGGTTGGGTTGCCGATCAATGCTTTATCTTCGGTTTTGACAAACAAAACGTCATCAAAAGTTACTTGTGCCTCTGGTTCTAAATCTAATTTCGGAACCGTGATTTTTTCGCCGGGTTTGGCAAAAAACTGAAATCCCTTAATGCGCACGATTGCAAACATTATTCTCCTCCTGATTGCGGTATCTCTTGAGTCCGCAGCGGTGCTTGTTCTTGAGGAACGGTCGTTTCTTGTTGAGTCCGCGTTGCCGGCCCTCTTGCTCTTTGTGCCGAAATCAGCACCAAGCCAAGCGAGGTAACCATAAACAATATAGCCAGACCGGTTGTCAGTTTTGCCATAAACGGCGCTGCGCCGCCCCCGCCAAAAACCGACTCGCCGCCGCCAAAAACGGTCGCGACACCGCCCTTACGCGGCTGTTGAAACAAAACCACAATCACGAGCACAATACAAACTAAGATGTGCAAAACTATTATTAATCCAAACATAAATTCTCCATTTCATAATAACTTACTTTAATCATAAAGTCAAGACCCTGCCTTTGTCAACTGCAAGAATGAATCCAGTTTTAAACTTGCTCCACCCACCAATGCGCCGTCAATATCCGGTTGTTTCATTAAAACCGCGATGTTTTCCGGCGTGACACTGCCGCCATAAAGAATTCGCATCTTATCCGCGGTGTTTTTATCATATTTATCAACTATAAAATTTCTGATATATTTATGCACTTCCTGAGCTTGTTCTGGTGTTGCGGTTTTGCCAGTGCCGATCGCCCATACTGGTTCGTATGCAACAACCACATTTTCGATATTACCAACATTCATAAAGCCACCCTGTAACTGCTTTTGGATAACGTCAAAAGTCAGGTTTGTTTCCCGCTCAGAAAGACGCTCACCGATACAAATAATCGGTTTTAAATTTCCTGTCAGCGCCGCGTGTAATTTCTTATTGACAGTCTCGTCGGTTTCGCCAAAGTATTGCCGGCGCTCAGAATGTCCTAAAATTACATATTCGCAGCCAATGTCTTTTAAAAACTCACCTGAGATTTCACCAGTAAATGCGCCTTTGGCTTCCCAGTACATATTTTGCGCACCAAGCTTTATTGGAGTGTTTTTAACTATATCTGCCACTAAACTTAATGCGGTATAAGGCGGACAGATTAATATTTCAACATCTGTTTTTACCGGCAATGCCTTAATCAATTCCTGGGCAAATCCTTTTGCCTCAGATGGTGTTTTGTTCATTTTCCAGTTGCCGGCAATAAGCGGTCTTCTCATTTTAACTCCTTATCTTTTAATGCTTTTATGCCGGGTAATTCCAGTCCTTCGAGAAACTCCAAACTGGCACTGCCTCCGGTCGAGACAAAACTGACTTTATCTTTCAAGCCGAATTTAGCCAGACACGCTACTGTATCACCGCCGCCAACAACCGAGGTCGCCCCGTTTTTAGTTGTTTCCGCAATTGTTTCAGCGATTGCTTTGCTGCCAGCGGCAAACCGGTCTATTTCAAAAACACCGATCGGTCCAGCCCAGACCACTGTTCGTGCGGTCTTAATAATATCAGTATATATTTTTACAGTTTCGTTCCCGATATCAATGCCAGCCCAGTTATTTTCGATTGAGTCTGCTTTTACGATTTTAGTGTTACCATTTACATCAACTTTGTCTGTTATCATGACATCAACCGGCAAGCGAAGTTTGCTTTCGGAAAGCAAATCTTTTGCCTGATCAAGCATCTCTGGTTGGTAAATAGAATTACCGATATCCAATCCTTGTGCTTTTAAGAAATTATAGATTAAACCGCCGCCAATGAGTAAAGCGTCAACTTTTGGCAAAAGGTTTTTTATCACGCCGAGCTTGTCTTTTATTTTAGCACCACCGATTACCGCAATAAAAGGACTTTTCGGTTGCTCGACAACATAACTCAGATATTCAATCTCTTTTTCCATTAAAAGACCTGCAACCGGCGTTGTAAAATACCTGGCAATATTTTCGGTCGAAGCGTGGGCGCGATGCGCAGTTGCAAACGCATCATTAACATAAATCTCAGAGAGAGATGCCAACGCTTTAGCAAAATTCGGTTCGTTCTTTTCCTCTTCAATATGAGACCGCAGATTTTCTAATAAGACGATATCACCAGGTTTTGCCTGATTGATACTGTTTTCGACGTCAGCACCAATACAATCACTCGCAAACACCACATTTTTATTCATCAGCTCAGACAGTCTTTGCGCAACCGGTTGTAAAGAATATTTCGCTTCAATCTTGCCTTTTGGCTTACCCAGATGAGATATTAAAACAATCAAACAATTATGTTTAAGCAGATATTCGATTGTTGGCAGTGCGGCACGAATTCTCGTGTCATCTGCAATCTTTCCGTCTGAACTAAACGGCACATTAAAATCAACCCGCACCAGCACTTTCTTATTGCTTATGTCAATATCCCGAATTGTAAGTTTCTTCATTGTTTTTTCTTAGATAAGTTAGGGTTTTCTCTGTGAGCTCTGTGTCTCTGTGGCATATTTTTTATTGTTTTTTGACCATATATTCAATCAGGTCAATTACTCGGCATGCATAACCCCATTCATTATCATACCAGGCAAAAAGCTTGACCAGATTATTGTCAGTTACGCTTGTCAGCAACGAATCAAATATAGCTGAATATGGACTGCCTGTAAAATCGATTGAAACTAACGGCTGAGTTTGGTACTGGACATATTTTTTCATCAGACCCGAGCATGCCTTCTTAAATGCGGCATTAACTTCGTCTTTATTCGTATCTTTATCAACCACGCAGGTCAAATCAACTAATGAAACATCCGCAGTCGGTACCCGAATCGCGCTGCCGTCAATTTTTCCTTTCAGTTCTGGAAAAATCACGCCGATTAATTTTGCCGCACCGGTTGAAGTGGGAATCATTGACATTGCCGCGGCACGGGCACGCCGTAAATCTTTGTGCGGCGCGTCTAAAATCCGCTGGTCACCGGTGTAGGCGTGAATCGTGGTCATATAACCGCGTTTAATCTTAAAATTCTCATGCAGAATCTTGGCAATCGGAACCACACAGTTGGTTGTGCAGGACGCATTCGAAACAATATGGTCGGTCTTGGCGTCATAAATTGACTCGTTAACGCCCATCACAATCGATTTGACCGGCTTTTCACCTTTGGCCGGAGCTGTAATCACGACCTTTTTCGCACCGGCATCAAGGTGTGCTTTTGCCTTTTCATATGATGTGTATTTACCGGTTGCTTCGCAAACCAGGTCAACACCCAGATCTTTCCAGGGTAAGTTTGCCGGTTCTTTTTCATTTAAGACCTTAACTTCTTTGCCATTAATCAGAAAAGAGTTATCCAAGGCTTCGACATTCTCGGACATGATTCGATGCACTGAATCGTATTTTAAGAGATGAGCAAGGGTTTTTGCGTCGGTAACGTCATTGACCGCAACAAACTCGACATTTTTACTTTTCAGCCCGATTCTTAAAATAAGCCGGCCAATTCGCCCAAAACCATTAATCGCAACTTTAATTGCCATTGTGCCTCCTAATATTAATTATTATATATTCTTTTATCATTTTCATATTATCTCTTAGGAATATAACACTTTATCAAACATTCATTGCTTTAAACAAATCGTGTAGCAATTCACAGTATAACCAATAAAATAATGGCTGTCAACCCCGCACCGATGTCGCTCCGCTCCATTTTAAAACGAAAAATGCAAATTTAAAGTTTTCAATCTTCAATTTACAATTCGACGAAGCCGTGGGTCAACTCCGCACCGATCAAATAATTTTGAATTTATACCCCGTACTATACTGAGGCATGGTCATCGTGAGCCGTTTGCCATGACACGCTCAGCCAAAACCAGATACACGCTTAACCGGTAAGCGGCTCCTAAGGTCGTCGTCAGGCCTGGTCTGATTGTTTATAATAACCTGTGAGCCAAGTAATCAAAACTCATTTAAACACCGATATATTTACAAAAGCGCAGTTTATCTTGTTAAAATCAGGGATTACGCTTTTGCCAATAACCTTGATTTATGCTCAGCCCCGCACCTATTCTCAAATACAGCGAAGATAAACTATGGCTCAAATATTTATTTTCATACAATATCATGAATAGGTGCGGGGTCATCACGCTTTATAATTGACAATTTCAAATAATATCTTATAATGCAGTAATAACTAAAACCACAACTGTATGATATCCTGTGGTTATTAAATTGGAGGCACTATGTTAAAACATAAAAAGTATATAGTCTTAGCATTAGCGCTAATTACAATATTAATCTCCTTAAATTGTGCGCCGGGTAATTGGCGATGGAATGCTGAAGTCGAAGGCTCTAATCCTGCCGGCTTCTGGGCTGGGCTCTGGCACGGCATAATTGTCGTAATCACCTTTATCATCAGTTTGTTTAATAAGAATGTCGGGGTTTACGAAGCTAACAATTATGGCTGGACTTATAATCTTGGGTTTATCCTTGGTCTGTTCATCTCGGTCGGTGGTGGCCTCAAAGCCCGCCGGCGTAAAAAAGTAATAAAATACGAATGGAAAGACTTTAGTCCTAAGGTTGAAGAGAAAATCCGTGAAGGCGTCAAGGCATGGGTTGACGAATCTGAAGACGAAGCCAAGAAAAAAGAATGGGAAGAAATCGGTAACAAAGTCGAAGAAAAAATCAAACGCAAATTAAAGGAATGGGCAGATAAAGAATAACGCCGTAAGATAAATTTGAAAACATTGCCCGCACTCGTTTTATTCATTGGTATCGGCATTATTGTACCGACTATATATTATCTAATCTTTAGAAAAAAAGCGCTTTTAGACGAAATCCCGGCTTGGCTTTGGTCAATAACCGGGGTTATTGCCTTTGTCTTTTTCCCGGCATTTTTATTTCGCAAACATTGGGAAAAGGCAATGGTAATGGCTTATAACAAGTTCTGGTTTGTTTTAGGCGTGGTCCAGATGGATAATAATTTCTGGGAAACCCTGGCAAAATTACTAACAATCATCGTCTTTATCGCAATTGCCCGTGAAAGAGGCAAGGCAATATTTACCCGTAAAAGCAGTGCAACTGTTTTCGGATATTGGGTCGGGCTCTGTTATGGCGTTGGTGAAGCAATTACTTTATCAATCATTGGTTGTGTTCCGGTGCTCAATCGGATTTTTGGCATTAATCTATTTATGTATTTTACAACCTGGTATGCACTCTGGGAACGCGCTTATGCTATACAATTACATGCCATAATCGGCGCCTTGGTTGGCTTGGGTGTTTATCACTGGCATGGACTTGCCAAACGCGCTTGGCTTGTTGTCTTTTTTGTCATCGGCATGTTATATCATGAATTGGTCGACGGGCTTATTATCGTCATGATGTATTATCCAAAACTTTGGTTAAGTAAGTTTGTCAGCGCGAACATCTACACCATAACATTGCCGATTTTACTTGTCATCGGTTATCTTATTTTATTTATTGCTTATCGGGCAAGTAAAACAACAATGTTAAATCAAGAAATAACAGAAAAAAAGGGGGATAAATGAAACGCAGTTTAATCCTTGTATTAGCAATATTGCTAACCGCGGTCAGTTGTCCTAAAAAAGAAATGCCCGCTCTTAAGTTATTGCCGAGCATCTGGGATGAAACCAACAAATATCAGATATTAATTGATACTGCCATTGCCGGTTCTTATTGGTTGATTTACAAACCAGTTCAAGAACCTGAGCCAATAATCGAATTACAATCAATCACTGAAATCACACATGCCGGCAGTGTCTCGCGCGATTCAACGGTTATCGTTTTACGGCAGGACAACTTAAAACCGATATCGTCATCAAAAACCATCTTGACCAATGGCATGACCTTAAATGCTGATATTGCCTATGGTAAAACCAAGGCATCTGTTAAAGCAAAACTACCGCAGGGTGACAAAGCAATTGATGTTCCGATTAATATCAACACCTATGATAATGACCAGGTAACGACAATCTTACGTGCGCTTGAATTAAAACCGGATGAAGAAAAAGAGATAAATGTTGTGATTGGATTTAGCGGCACAACTGTCCCGGTTAAAATAAAGTCGCTTGGCGAAGAGAAGATAACCGGCCCGGCCGGAGAATTTGACTGTCATAAATATACAATCACGGTTGTCGGTCGCATGATTGATGTCTGGTATGAAAAAGCAGATGCCAAACGAATGGTAAAATATTTCGATATTCAGGCAAGCATGACTATGGAACTTATGCCCTAATATGACAATTAAATATCCGAATCAAACTGTAAAATTATTATTAGAACGGGCAAGTTGCCGGAGTTTTCAGAATAAGAAGATTCCAGCTGTTGTTATGTCATATATTCTGAACGCCGGAGTTCATGCCGCAACCGGCGGTAATCTTCAACCATATTCGATTATCAGGATAACAAAGCTAACAAATAGGAAAAAAATTGCCAAACTTGCCGGTCAGGGCTTTATTGCTGATGCACCAGTTAGTCTTTTATTCTGTATTGACTGGCACCGGCTGAAAAGATGGGCAAAGCTGGAAACCGCACCATTCGCTGCCACTAGTGCTTTCAGACATTTCTGGATATCATTTCAGGATACAATGATAACCGCGCAAAGTATTTGCACTGCGGCAGACTCATTTGGATTAGGTTCAGTATATATTGGCACGGTTATGGAGTTTTTCCCGATGCTTAAGCGAATGTTTCGGTTGCCAAATGGTGTAATGCCGGTAGTATTACTTTGTCTTGGTTATCCGAAAAGCAAATTGGTTTCGCGTAATAAACTTGGAATTGATACCGTGGTTCATAATGAGAAATATATTGAATTGAGCGATAAGAAATTGCTTGGTGCGTTTAACCAAAAATATCCAGGAATGAAAATTGAGATAAACCGGGAACGGCTTAAGATGATTGAAAAAGTCTGCAAGGATATTGGCGGAGATAAATTTGCCCAGAAATGCCTTGCCAGAATTAAAAAGCAAGGTTATATATCATGGTCGCAGCGATATTTTGGCTTACATTATGTTGCCAATGAAATGCCGAAACAGAATGAAAAGCTTCTTAAGCTTTTCGAGCAATTCGGATTTGAGTGGTTTAAGAAATATCAGATACCTAAAAGTAAATAGTTAAATATGGATTTTATTATTGATTTACTTATCATAATTCATAATAAAAGAAAGGATAAACAATGCCAAGAATCGCGCATTTTGATATATCTTCAAAAGAACCAGAAAAGACAATGGAGTTTTTTACCAAAGTCTTTGATTGGAAATTTAATAACTGGGGCGGGCCGTTTGAATACTGGCTGATAACAACCGGCCCAGATAATAAACCAGGAATTAATGGTGGACTTTCCAAGGGTGAACCATCAACTGCGGTGGTTAATACTATTGATGTCGAATCATTGGATGATACGATAAAAATGATTGAAGCCCATGGCGGAAAAATAACTCAACCCAAAGGTCCGATTCCAGGTGTTGGTTGGTATGCCGCTTTTCAAAGTCCGGATGGTAACGCATTTGGAATAATGCAGGACGACCCGAACGCAAAATAGGATTTAACGATCGAATCATTTACTCAAAAAGTTATAAATTTTATCAAAAATATCCCCAGAGGAAAGGTTGCGACCTATGGCCAGATTGCGGATTTGGCTGGCAATCGATTTGCGGCAAGACAGGTGGTCTGGATATTAAGCGCACAATCCGGATTACACAAACTTCCCTGGCACCGGGTAATTAATAGTCAGGGGAAAATCGGTTTAACCGGCGAAGGATATAAGGAACAGAAAAAATTACTGCTCAAAGAAGACGTGGCTTTTGATGACAAGGATAAAATTAACTTTAGGCAATTTTTATGGAAACCAAAAATAAAACAAGGTTTATCATAAGAACCGAAAAAATCTTATACAAATCAGAAGGTGCCGGGGATTACCGGAATCAGAAACAGACTGCGCAATGACAACAACGAATATATGATTTTATATCTACTCAGGCACGGTGAAAGCGTTGCCAATATCACACATACCTTTGCATCCCGAAAATTGGATTTACCTCTCACCGATTTTGGGGTCGAACAGGTTAAACAAATATCACAACCAATGTCAAAGCTTGGATTAAATAAAATCTACACCAGCCCGTTAATCCGGGCGCAACAAACTGCTCAGATTATCGGTGATGCCTGCAATCTCAAACCGGTTGTGGTTGAACAATTGCGGGAGATTGATGTCGGTGTGCTTGACGGCAAGTGTATTGAAGAACAAAACAGGCAAATGATTTATGATAATGTAATCAGTAAGTGGAACAATGGGCAGAACCAAGTTGGTTTTGAGCAAGGCGAGAGCTTGAATGATGTCAAGAATAGGGTTGTTGATTTTCTGAAAATAATCGATAATACTGATGAAAAAATTCTACTTGTTGGTCATGGTCTATTTTTTATGGCGTTTATCTGGCTTTTCTGTGATAATCGCGGACCAAGTTTTCATAGCGGTCGGATTAACCGGTGCCATTATTCTGTCTTAGAAAAGCACAGTAAATTATTTAGCCTTGTCGAACACGATATCGCGCCTCAAAACAGCAAAAAGGGATTATACTAATCGTATCCCCAACCTTTTATTCTTGACAAATCAAAAGTTTTTGGGTCTAATATAGCAAATAGCGTTATAAAAATTTTATAAAAAATGCGCATATCGGATAAATAAAAACGGAGGGAGTTATGAAAAAAATTATTATCGCAATATTTATAATTACCGGTATGATTTTTGCCGAAACTGTAACAAATCATATTACCCAATCCTGGATAAACAATCAAAACGGGTTTGAAGAAAACCGGGGGCAGATGGTTGACGGCGATAACAATCCGGTTTGGTCGCTATTATTCAAAATTAACCTGCCTGGTCATAACATATACCTGACTGAACACGGTGCCAGCTTTGTCCTTTACCAGCGCGAGCACGACCAAATGAGATATGCCCGTTTTGACATCGAGGCGGTCGGCAGTAGGATTGAAAAAGGTAAGGTCGAGATGCACGATGAAATTCCTGGCCACACCAATTATTTCCTGTCCCATTGTCCTGACGGCATTATGTATGTCAAATCTTACCGCCATGTCAAAATAAACGATATCTATCCTGGTATTAATTGGATATGGCGATTTGATGACCGAGTGCATAGTGAATTCGAGGTTAAACCGCATGCCGACCTCAGTAATATAAAACTAAATGTAAAATGGGCTGATGTCGAGATTAAAGATGGCAAAGAGTTAGTCTATACAACACCAATTGGGAAAATTAATGAGGGCGTGCTTTATGTTTATCAAAAAGATGGCGCGCCGATATCTGCTTTTTACAGCAAAGACCAACAGGGATTTATTACTTTTGACATAAAGAATTATGACAAAAATAAAACTTTAATTATTGACCCACCATTTGAACGCCTCTGGGCAACCTATTATGGCGGCAGTGGTCAGGATAATTGTGATGGTTCTCGTGAAATGGGTGCAATAACCGCTGATAATTCAGGTAATATCTATATAACTGGATTTACCGGTTCGACTAATTTCCCGACCCTAAATCCTGGTGCGGGCGCCTATTTTCAAGGAACTGTTGCCAGTGCATTTGATGCGTTCATTGTAAAATTCAATAACAATGGGCAACGAGAATGGGCAACCTATTATGGCGGAATTTCTGATGATATTGGCATTGCCCTTGCCACTGACTCTTCAGAAAACCTGTTCGTTACTGGCGTGACTTTTTCTTCAACCACTTTTCCAACCTATAATCCAGGTGGCGGTGCTTATTTTCAATCTTCGTCGGGTGGCAGCGGTGATGTTTTTGTCTTAAAATTTAGCAACACCGGCTTACGACAATGGGCAACCTATTATGGCGGATATCAAAGTGATGTCGGCTATGCGATTGCAACCGACCCGTCAGGAAATATCTTTATAACTGGCAATACCTTTTCAAGCAATCTTCCAACCTATGATGCGGGCAGTGGCGCCTATTTTCAGCCCACTAATGCCGGCTCTTTTGATGCGTTTATTTTAAAATTCTCTAACGCCGGGGTAAGGTTGTGGGCGACTTATTATGGCGGGTCTGACGATGATAATGGATATGGAATTGCGGCTGATACGGCTGGTAATGTCTTTATCACCGGCATGTGCCGTTCAACTAATTTCCCGATTCTGGATGCGGGTGGCGGGGCTTATTTTCAATCTTCAATTCTTGGCTATCGCACAGTCTTTATCTTGAAATTCAATAATAATGGCGTCAGAACCTGGGCAACATATTATGGCGGAAGCACGAATGATTATGGACGGGCAATTACAGCCGACTCATTAGGCAATATATTTATTACAGGCAATACCTCATCAACCAATTTCCCGGTTCTGGATGCGGGTGGCGGTGCTTATTTTCAAGGAACTATTGCTGGTAGCGATGATGCGTTTATCTTAAAATTCGACAATTCAGGCATCAGGATTTGGTCGACTTATTATGGCGGCACAACCGGCGATATTGCCCGCACGATTACGACCCATCCCTCAGGAATGGTTTATGTTTCGGGAAATACCCTGTCCGCGAATTTCCCGACCTATGACCCGGGCAATAATGCGTATTATCAAGCAGCCCTTGGCGGCGGTCATGATGTTTTTATCTTAGGATTTAATAACACCGGCGCAAGACAATGGGCAACCTATTATGGCGGCGCCAGTACTGATTATGGCATGTCTCTGGCAACCGATGCAACGGGCAACATATTCTTATCAGGATTTACTCTGTCCTCTGGTTTCCCGGTTTATAATCCAGGCGGAGGCGCTTATTATCAGGGAACAAATGCGGGCAGTTATGATGCGTATGTCTTAAAGTTTGCCAGTGCATCAACCGGAATTACTGAAGCCCCGACACAACCAAGAAAAAATTTGTCGGTTAGATGCAATACATTTTTTACTGACCGCATCGTACTCAGATTATCAGATTTCTCAAGCGGCGATATAAAAATCTCTATTTATAACACGCTTGGTGCTAATCTTTACCAGAAAACTTTGCCGGGTGGCGCTACTTTAATATTAAACGACCGGCAAATCAGAAATCTAAAATCCGGCATATATTATATAAGGTTAGAATCAGATAATCAGAGATTGGGACGGGCAAAAGTTATAAAGAGATAATCGAGTTATCACTCATAAAATTCTACCTCCAGGTAGAATAAAAGTTGCTATATATAACAACCTGTTTTTGAGCGTAAATCTCAGACAATCAATTAATAGCCAATAACTAACAGCAAAAACTATCAACTTAGGGGAGCCGCCCCCTCCATTGAGACCGAAGATAAGGTTTAAGTGTTAAAGAATTAAGGGTTATGCGTTGACCACGACGCTGCAAAAGATGGTTAGCTGAGCTGCTCGACAAGTAGCGGCGTGATGCGCGCACAAAATTTATCAGAGTGGCCATGATTGGATTGCGGATAGAAACACGGGCATGGCGACGGAAAATAGGCAGAAGAGAAAAGCGGGGCCGGGTTCGGGTTTATGTAAAAAATTGTTTTTCTTAATTTCACTTTTGACCACGAAGACACGAAGGTCACGAAAGAAAAATACACCACAGAGTCACGGAGAACACAGAGGACACAGAGATCTTTATTAATTCTTCTCTGTGTTTTCTCAGTGTCTCTGTGGTCTCGCAGTTTCGAGTTTTCGTGCTTGCACTTCATGGGTTCTTCGAACGCGTGGTAATTATTTCTATTACAAATATTAAATTATTTGTTCTCTTTTTTATATTCTATATATGAATATACCGTCAGATAAATAAATGAGCCGATAATCGGTGCCAGTACAATAAACATCGCAAAATTCTGAAACAACGCACCACTCATCGCAATAACCGCAGATATTTTTATAAGCTTGGCACCGAATTTATGGGTCTTTTCCCAGACCGAATCACTGCTTAAAGTCCACGGCGTACGCAATCCGATAAACCAGTTGCGCTGCGAATGGTTAAGCATAATCCCGACATAATAAAATAAAACACCCAGACCAACTGGAAACAGGACATTCGGTTTTATCTTTGTGCCCAAAGCCCACAAAATCGTCTGCAGGTGAATTACGAGCATAAACATAAACAAGAGTATTATAAATCCATCAAAGTATTTACGGAACTTTTCCACATTTGCCTTGAGCGGGTCGAGCCGCGGTACGAAAAGAAAGACCAGAAAGAGCACAAATAAAAATGCCGGCATTAAAAATATGCCTCGGGATTTTGCCATATACCCGTCGGCTTCGCCTTTATAATCCCAGTGCGCAACAATCTTGTCTGGTAATTTGGGATTAAAATATATGCTAATCGCTAAACTTAATAAAATAATAATCAAAACGATTACTTCGCTTTTTCTTAGTTTCATTGTTTTTTCTCCATTTCAATACACTCAACCGGGCAGGAACCTACGCATAGTCCGCAGCCATAACAATTTTCGCGATTAATTTGAAGTTTATCATCAACCATTAACCGCGCCTTAAAATAACAGACTTCAATACAAGCCCCGCAATGCGTGCATTCTTTCATATTGGTCTGTTCGATAAGTTTTCCTTTGTTGCAGTCGTATTTGCCGGGCGAGACAAAATAACCGCAGCAATCATCGCAGCAAAAACAAATTCCTGCCGTATCAGTTCTTGCTTCGTTGCGAAATGGACGGGTCACCAGACTTTTAGTCTTTGCCTCTTGCATAATAGCACCCACAAAAGCCAGATCAACTTCTTTTTTATCTGAACCGCTGCTCCCTTCACCTTCATCAAACATTAAACAGACATCAATTCGCGACCGCTGACATCCTTTTTCGTTGCCTTCCCGACAACCGCAGTTCGAAACCCAGAATTTATTATACTTTTCGATTAATTCTTTTGCTTCTTGGTGCGTACAGACATAATGGATTGGTATTGTTTCTTCTGCCATAATTTACTCCTTATTATTCATAACTTCAATTCAAAATATAATGCGCCTTTTATTGGATTGTGACGGTATGCTGGTATTTCATAAAATCCCAATGCCCGATAAAGCCCGATTGCTTGGTTCATCCATGGCACTGTATCCAATCGCATATATTTATACCTGATTTTACGCGCCTGGTCAATAACTTGTTGTGCCAATTCTCTGCCATAATCTTTACCTCGGTAAGCAGGTTGGACATATAGCCGTTTCATTTCACAGATATCGGTTTCGAATTTTCTTATACCGACACACCCAACCGCAATAGAGTTTTCAAATGCCAAAAGTAGGCATCCGTCAGGCGGGGCATATTTGCCTGGCAGTTCGGCAAATTCTTTGTCAAAATTCTGAAACGACAAGTCAAATCCAAGCCAGTCTGCGTACTCTTTAAATAACTTTCGAATTTCAATAAGCTCGGGTTCGCTTTGTGCTTCGATTATTTCAAACACAATTAGTTTAATTTATATAACATAAAATTAAGCACCGACGCAAAGCTGACCCAAACAATATAAGGAATAAGCAAAATACCCGCGGGCTTTGATATATTGCTAAAATAGATAATCGTAAGAATAATCAGAAACCAGAGTGCCACGATGACAAAGAATCCTGCCAGGGGTGCGCGTAGACCGAAAAACACGGCTGACCATAAAATATTTACGACCAGATGAATAAAGAATATTATCATTGCCATACGCACGCCCGGCGCGTTCCATCCCTGTTTCCAGACCAGATACAAAGCAATGCCCATTAACAGAAACAGAAGTGTCCAGACCGGAGCAAAAACCCAGTTCGGCGGTGCAAAACTCGGTTTGTTTAATGCTTTGTACCAGGTTGGAATATTAGGCGTGGTAAAAAACGAACCGATAATACCCGCGGCTTGGCAAATGACAATACTTAATAACAGTTTAACAATATCTTTCATAGTTTTCCTCCGTAATCAACATTTACATATATTATGGAAATATTACCAAAAAATCAACAAGAAAACGGGCAGCTAAATCCCAGTTTAACTACCCGTTATGTTTTTGCTGTATGGTTATGTTATTTTTACTTTTCGATATTTCACTAGCGTGTAAAACGCTGCGCCCAAACCAATCGTGGCAACAACATAGATTATGACCGCGCCGAGCGCAGAGAATAATCCGCCGATTGGACTAAAAATTCGTATAATCGCGCCTAATAAAGGAATCGCCATAATGATTATAAATCCGATTGCAAATTTGGCAATCATACTGCCTTTGCTTTCATCTGTACGCTGTACGCGCATCCCAATCAAGTAAAACACTGAAGTTAAACCGACAATTAAACAAGCAAACAAACCGAGCATAAATATCGGAATCACTGGTATACCAACTATTGAAACAGCTAAAAGTACAATGAGCGGGATAATTAATAACTGCATACCAAAACCGATTGCAATTGGAATCCAGACATTTTTATTAATGGTCTCAGTAACTTTAACCGGTGCCTTTGGAAAGATAAGCAGAACTAAAAGCATAATCACAAAAAGACCGCCAAAAAACAGCAGGGTTGCCACGGCACTGCCGGTCATGGTTAATGCCCTGGGAAAGGTGCGGGACATTTTAAGTGCGGTTGCCAGTTTGGGGATTGTCTTGCCCAATATGTTTATTTCTACTGATTTTATTTCTCCTTTAATAATCGCATGCGTGTCTTTTTCCAAAGAACCGCCAACGATTGCAATATCACCGGCGATAACCGAGCCGGAATCGAGTTTGACACTGCCGCCGGCAACAAAAATATCTCCTTTCAAAATTCCGTTATTATAAAAAGACCCGCCAAACACAGCCATGTCTTTTTCAATCGTACCGTGATTTGAGATACTGCCTCCCATGACTGCAATATCGCCATCAACCTTACCGGTTTGGGTAATATCAAGGTCGCCGCCAATAATCGCTAAATCTCCTTTTAAAACGCCGCTGATTTGTCCTGACTTGCCAGAAAACTCAAGGTCATTTTTTAAAGTATCGCCCTCGTCAATGATTAAAGTGCTGACTTTTGCTTTAGCAAAACTAAAACCCGGGTCAGGCAAATTTTGTTCATTGACCATTTCGAAAAGCTGTTGTTTAAACTGCGTATATGCGGTTGGTTCGTTATAAACGACATTGTCATACACGCGCGGATTTTCGGTTGTCATTGCGATTCCCATATTTTGGAGTTCTGGACGAATTGCTGTAACTTCTACGACTGGCATCATCCCGTTTGACTCATTATCAATGCGCGGCGCAGCAACTATAACTTCTGGCATCAAACCCGGATATTGCGTATTCGCAAATACCGCTCCTACTAAAACCAGCATTAAAATTCCGATGCTTTTGGCTTTTGGCTTTTGACTTTTGACTTTTATTATGTGTTCCATACGGTCTCCTTTTTACTAAATAGTTTTCCAAAGAATATAAACATTCCGACACTGAGCAAAATACTGACGACTAATAAGGTCGGATTAAGCTGGCTTTTTGCGAATGGTGTTACGATGCGGGCCAAGGTCGAACCGACAAAATAGATTTTAGCAACCGCTTTCACAATTGACGGGCTGCTAAAAAGAATCCGCGTAAACAAATCACGCGATGCCGGGATTAATATAAAAGCAAGAAAAGAAACCACCCAGGCACTGCCTAAAACCGTCGCGATTTTTGCCCAAGCCGGCACTTTTTTAGTCTTTATCCGCGCCAGCACCGCTTCATTGAACCCGTGATTCGGAACCACCTCAACCATATCAATAATTTCTTTTTCCGCGCTAACCAGTTCATTGTAAAACAAAGAGCAGTCCGGACACTGCGACAAGTGGAGTTGTAAAGAGATGTTCTCGTCCACTGTAATCTCGCGGTCAAGGCACTTTTGAATCAGCTCTTCGAATTCTTTATGTTTAGTCATCACTATGTTATACGAAGCATTTAGTAAAAAGTTTCATGTTTTATCCAGTGCACAGCTCTTTTAATTTTAGTCGCGCCCGGTGAAGCCGGGTTTTAATCGTGGTTTCGGGTATTTTCAGAATAGTTGAAATTTCCTGGTAAGTTTTTTCTTCTTTGTGAAATAAAATAACGATTTCGCGGTCAATCGGAGCGAGCTGCAACATTGCCTGCTCAATTTTGCTCAACTTTACCTGTTTGTCATAATCTGTGGCAGGTTCTTTGGTTTTAGTATCAGCGATTTCCATCTCGTCCGCCGGTCGGTCATCAAGGTGTTCGTAGTGCTTACGGCTTTTTCTTAAGAAATCTATAGTTAAGTTGTGGGCAATCGTATATATCCAGGTTGAAAAAGTTTTGCTGCGGTCAAAAGATTTTAGCGATTTAAAACAGCGGACAAAAGTATCGAGCGTAATCTCTTCGGCATCGTGATAATTTCTGATTGTGCGCAGAACATAACTAAAAATACGCGGCTTGTACGAATTAAGCAAAGACAAATAAGCGTGCTCGTCACCCTCAACTGCACTTGCGATAATATCTTTTTCGTGTTCCAGTTCTCTCATTGCTAATCTGCCACGGATTTATTCTGAATCTTTAATTCTTCATCCGTGTATATTCGTAGCTGTTTCTTATTTCCGAATGCCTTTATTTAATGCGTTTTCTACGGCTTTCATAAATGCTTTCGATGTTGTGGTTGCGCCGGTTATCGCGTCAACGTTTGGTGACTGCTTTTCAACTATTTTTACCAGCACTCCTTCAGACATCTTTGCGTATTTAGTATCTCGGTTTTGTATCGCGGTGATGCCTTCTATCTTATGGTCTTTTACAAAGACTTCAACTTCACAAGTAAATTTACCATAAGCAAAATCTCCTTGGTAGGCGCCGTCGGCAACCAGACTTAAGTCGACTTCGCCGATTTCCATATCCTGAATCGCATTGATTTCTTTAAATGCCGGGCGCATCAATGTAAAATAGAAGACGACCAACGCAGTGATAAAAACAGCGATAATAATTGCAATCGCAATTAATGCCTTTTTAAGCATAATTTCTCCTTTATTATTATTTTCTAACAACCATGTTTTTTTAATAATCGAAAAATATCTATCATAAACACTGCGTAACCAGCCTTATTTACCTAATCCTACTATAAATTGCCGTGTTCGGTTTGTCAATAATAAATTTCTTAGATATTCGATATAAAACATTTCCTCAGTCGTAGGGCAATCCTTTAGGATTGCTTTGCTTATTCGCAAGGTTAAACCCCGCACCTATTCTTAAATATGTGTTAGTTGGAATAACAATATTTCAAATTAATTTATATAGTCTCAGGAATAGGTGCGAGGGTAAAGCCTTACCCTACATTCTTTTTCGCGTTTTTGCAGTTAAATTTCTTGTTCTTTTTTACCGGATTACACTAAAATCCGGTAAGCCCTGAAATCGTAATTTTTCTTTCCTGAAAACTCAATGTAGTTAATTCAACTTTGATTGTGTTTTGAGGCAGTTCGTTCTCGGCTTTTTCCGCCCATTCAATCAGGCAAACGCCGTTGCCATATAAATAATCATCAAAACCAATGCTTAAAACTTCTCCCAGATTTTTTACTCGATATAAATCTATATGAAAAATTGGACTCTGACCTTTATATTCATTAACCATTATAAATGACGGACTTTTGACAATATCCTCCTCTTTGACTCCCAAGCCAAGAGCAATACCTTTAATCATCGTGGTTTTCCCGCTACCCAGCTCACCGTAAAATGCCAGGATGTCGCCCGGCTTTAGGGCAGCCCCGATTTTTTCCCCTAATTCGATTGTTTCTTCTGATGATTTGGTATGAAATTCCATACAAAAAGGGGCACAGGGGAAAACCCCGTGCCCCTATAGTTTTTTTATATCATTTCCACACTCATTGCGACTGCTTCGCCACCGCCTAAACAGATTGCGGCAAGACCTTTCTTTAAACCGCGGTCTTTAAGCGCGTGTAATAACGTAACGACGATTCTCGCTCCAGACGCACCGATTGGATGACCTAAAGCCACCGCACCGCCATGGACATTGACCTTTTTCATATCCATACCAAGTTCTTTAGCATCAGCCAAAACCTGAGAACTAAACGCCTCGTTCACTTCGATTAAATCAAAATAGTTTATGTCAACATTGAGCTGTTTTAGTATTTTCTGCACTGCTTTAACTGGTGCATAGAAAAGCATTTGCGGTTCAACGCTGCCAATTGCATAAGCAGTAATTTTGGCGATCGGCTTAATGCCTTTCTTATCCGCAGCTGCTTTTGACATTACAACCAATGCTACGGCGCCATCATTAATGCTTGACGCGTTGCCAGCCGTAATTGTGCCGCTGTCTTTTTTAAAAGCTGGTTTAAGTTTTGCCATTGATTCCATAGTTGTATCCGCGCGCGGCCCTTCGTCAGTATCAATTATTTTGGGGTCGCCTTTTCGCTGCGGAATCGAAACCGGTACGATTTCTGCCTTGAATTTACCAGCTTTGATTGCTTCGCTTGCTTTGCGATGGCTGTTATAAGCCCACTCATCCTGCATTTCGCGGGTAATACCTGACCGTTCTGCTGTGAACTCTCCGTGTATGCCCATATGCACATCGTGGAACACGCACCAGATGCCGTCATAAATCATGCCGTCAACTAATTTTACATTGCCCATCTTGTTGCCGTTTCTTAATTGATGCATATAATACGGAACATTGGACATTGATTCTTGTCCGCCCGCGACCATAATCTCAGCATCGCCAGCTTTAATCTGCTGCGCTGATAAGACGATTGATATCATACCGGAGCCGCAGACTTTATTAACCGTGATTGCTGGGATTTCTGGAGACAGGCCGCTTTTAATACTGGCTTGACGCGCTGGTGCTTGTCCCAATCCGGCCGGACAAACATGCCCCATTATTACGCCGTCAATATCAGCCGATGTAACACCCGCTCTTTTAACTGCTTCTTTTATGGCAATACCACCTAAGTCTGATGCAGACAAGGTTGACAATCCGCCTAAAAATCTTCCCACTGGTGTTCGGGCACCAGACACGATTACGATTTCATTTGTATTTGACATTATATTACTCCCTTCATATTTAAGTTATTTCATCCAACTTGCTTTTCTTTTTTCTAAAAATGCGGTCATGCCGTCTTTGGGCTCGCCGGTCGAAAAACATAAAGCAAAGGTTTCAATTTCCAATTCTTTGGCAGTTTCGAGGTTTGAATCGAGCCCGCGGTTAATTACAGTTTTGGTCATGCGGATTGCAATCGGTCCCTTATTTAAAATCTTTTTTGCCATCTCTTTAGCGGTGTCCATCAATTTATCAAGCGGCACAACTTTATTAGCCAAACCGATTCTAAATGCTTCCTGGGCATCAATCATATCGCCGGTATAAATTAATTCTTTGGCAATTCCGGCGCCACATAATCTTGCCAGTCTCTGGGTACCACCAAAACCAGGAATAATACCCAGGTTAACTTCTGGTTGTCCAATCTTAGCGTTTTTTGAAAGAATTCTGATATCACAAGCTAAAGCGACTTCGCAACCGCCGCCCAAAGCAAAGCCGTTGATTACGGCAATCACGGGTTTATCAATGTTTTCCAGTTTACCTAAAACCCGGTGTCCGTTCTGGGCAAAAACCCTTGCTTCCATGCTCGAATATTTGCTCATCTCGGAAATATCGGCACCGGCAATAAAAGCCTTTCCTTCGCCAGTTAGAATAATCACGCGCACTTCTGTCATTTTTTCGAGTTCGTCCAGGGTGCGTTCTAATTCAAGAATAGTATCGGTGTTTAAAGCGTTAAGCACATTCGGCCGATTGAATTTTATAAAAGCAATGTTATCTTCAATAGTTACCAAAAGATTTTTATTGTCCATTCTGCCTCCTAACAAACATTAAAGGTCTCATTTATTGATTATAGGAAATTATTCGATGTAGTCAATCCTTTTTGGTATCTGGACCACATTACAAAAATGCCTTGACTTCAGGATCGCACTACATTACAATCATCTAACAGGCGATATTAATGCTAAATAATAGAAAGGAGAAAAATGACATCATTTATTTGTCCAAATTGCAATAAAGAATTGCCTGAAACGAGTCGTTTCTGTAATCTGTGTGGGACAATATTGGTTAAAATCTGCCCAAAATGCAATAAAGAAATTCCATTATCAAGTAAATTTTGCTCACATTGTGGTGTTTTAATCCAAGAATTTGAAAAAATAAAAGAATCGGAAATTTCGAAGAAGACTTCAAATCCCAAATTTTTCCAAGTCCCATTGTTAGCAAAAAAAACGGCTGGAAAATTTATTCGCGTAATTATGACATCTCAAAATAATATCATAGAACAATACAAAGATAGAATTGATCTATTGATATCAAAAATCACTACTATAGCAAAAGAAAATAGAGAAAAAATATACTATAAAGAGATACTAAAATTTATAGATGATGAGTTTAGAAACGAAAGTAATAAAGTAAAGAAGAATATAAAATATACAATCTTCAATAATACGAATATACAATCGTTAACCGGTGTTTCAAGTATACCATTAAAACACTTGGCGTTAGGTTGGTTTAAATTCTATGTATATGTTAGATTTCCGCTCGGTATAATAGGCGGTATAACAAGAATTCTTACATACTCTTCATTTAGTAAAGAATCTTCCCCAGCAATAAGTTTATTTCTATTATTTGATGTTATTATTGCAGGGATTCTTTTGTATGGACTTAGAAAACATGAATATTGGGCATGGAAATTGAATTTTTATTATTTAGTATTAGGGAGTGTTTTATTTTCTTATACAAGTCCAATGGCAGAAAGCATGGGAATCATGGGTGCTCTTATTGCTTCATTAATAATAACATTTGTATATCTAATACCTAATTGGATTTATTTTAAAAATAGAAAATATATGTTTGCTGATTTACCATCCGAAGAGCAATTAAATTTTCAATGTAATGGATGTGGTACTTATGTTTCTGCAAAAGATCCAGTTTGTCCTAAATGCGGTGTAGAATTCTACAGTGAAGATGAAAAGTAAGCCGTAATAAAATTTAAATTGTACTTTTTGGTTTTTCAATAGTTTCAATATCTTGATTGATAACGTAAAGAATAAAAGCAGGAAAGTATGTATCTCTTGGACAAATTCAGGACACATCTTAATTATTAATTAATTAAAATTCGGAAGTTCGACTTCTGACATTGGTCCTTTGACTTTTTCAGAAATCTCGTTATTTTATCTTGACAATTAGTTATAATCCCATATTCTATATTTATGCGCGATGTTCAGTCTGATTATGATTTCCGTAATGTCAATATTGATAAAGTCGGCGTCAAGAATTTACATTACCCAATCCTGTTATCTGATAAGGCGCATAAACAGCAACACACCGTCGCCCGTATAAATATGTATGTTAATTTGCCGCATAATTTCCGCGGCACTCATATGAGTCGGTTTATTGAGATTCTGAACCGGTTTCACCGCGAAATCGCAGTGCAGAATATCGGCACGATTTTAAAAACAATGAAGCGGGATTTAAATGCCGAATCAGCTCATATCGAAATGGAATTTCCCTATTTTATTGAAAAAAAGGCACCGGTTTCGGGTGCGGTGGGACTCATGGATTATCAGTGCCGATTTATTGGTGATCTTACCGATAAAGTGAAAATAATTTTAGGAGTAAAAGTTCCGATTACAACGCTTTGTCCCTGTTCTAAGGAAATAGTCGAAAAAGGCGCCCATAATCAGCGCGGCGAAATTCGAGTCTATATTCGTTTCCGGGGATTTTTCTGGATTGAAGATTTAATCGAACTGGTTGAAAATTGCGCATCAAGCCCGGTCTATTCGCTGCTTAAACGAGAAGACGAGAAATATGTAACCGAACACGCCTACCAAAACCCGGTTTTTGTCGAGGATGTGGTGCGTAACGTTGCGTTAAAATTAGATTCCCATCCCGATATCACCTGGTATAAAGTTGAGACTGAAAGTTACGAATCAATTCATAATCATGATGCCTTTGCATCATTAGAAAAAAGGTATAAATAATCTTTGGATAAGGAGTGACGATGAAAAATTTTTTAATCTCCGTGATTGTTTTATTGGTGTTTATTAATATCGGCTGTCCGTCAAAAGAAGTTGTAAAACCCGAAATCCCGGCTGTATATGACCTTAACCGCGCCGAAGGATTATACGCAGAAGGTCAATTTCATTTGAAATACAAGGACTATGCGCGTGCCTTGCGGTCGTTTTATGAGATAGTTGAAGATTTTGAAGAAGACCCGATTGCGGATGACGCTCAATTTATGATTGCGGAGATTTTAAGCAACCCGAAAAACCCGGACTACGATTTGGAAGAGGCATTGTACGAATACGAAAATCTGGTTGATAATTATCCGGACAGCCCGCATGTCAAGAAAGCAGAAAAGAAAATCACCCAGATTGAGAAACAGCTTGAAAAAGAAGAGTAAACAGATTGTTGTAAAAAGGCATGAAAACACTAATTGTTAACAGTTATCGGGTTAATACCGAAGCTAAAATCTTACCGTTCATTGAAATGGTTAATAAATTCAGTAATTTTCAGGTTATTGCTGATATTGAACTTTACAGCCATCTTGGATTTGCCGATTATGACGCTTTAGTTTTATCCGGCTCGGCTGATTTAATTTCACGCGGTGCTTATTCTAAATCCTATATTGAGTTTCTGCATTATAACACAATACCGTGCTTAGGGATTTGTTACGGTCATCAGATGCTCGCCAAGGCGTTCGGTGTGAATATCAATTCTGGTTTAACCCGGATTGAACGCAATGAAGTTGTTCGAATTATCAAATCCGACCGGATATTTAAGGATTTACCGCCCGAGATTTCAGTGTTGGAAAGCCATATTGAGTATGTTGACGCAAATGGACTTGCTGCGGCAGGATTTGAATTATTAGCAACTTCGCCTTCCTGTGAAGTCGAAGTAATTAAACATATCGAAAAATGTTTCTACGGCGTTCAGTTTCACCCAGAGCGGTCTGGTCCGGTTGGCGAAACAATCTTTAAAAATTTTTTTGCAATTGTTGAAAATAAAAAAAGTTCTTTGGGTTTTACTCGTGAATTATAAGATAGATCAAAAGATAGTAAAAAATCGGGATCGTAAACAATAAGCTGTCAACCCGGTCTAAAAACCCTCCGTGTTCACCAAGCGCTCGAGAACTATCTTTTAAATTAGCGTCGCGCTTAAATCCGGACTCGACCAAATCGCCGATTTGAGCGGCAATACTTAAAACAAATCCAGAGCCGAGCGCAATCCATACCATAACATCTGGAAACAGTGCTCTTAAATAAAAATATGAAAACGCAACGCTTACAATAATACTGCCAACAAAACCTTCAATTGTCTTATTCGGGCTGATTTTCTCTGCCAGTTTATGCCGACCGATTAAAGTGCCGACAAAATAAGCCGCTGTGTCATTAACCCAGGTAAAGGCAAGCGGAAAAAAGACCACAAAAAAACCGCGTAGCATTGGAAATTGATGCCCCCACACCCAGGTTTTTAAATATAAAAGATGGCTCGGTAAAAAACCAAGATATAAAAGCGTAAAAATGCCTGCCGGTGCTAATTGGTAATAATGTTCGTGTTTAATTAACGCGTAAACAAAGAAAACCATTGGTGGTATAAGATACCATATTGGCGATATCTTAAAATAAAATATGATTGGAAACAACAGATTAAGACCAATTAAAAGCAGGCGGTTAATCTGAATCTGTTTAGTTTCGAGTATTCTTAAAAATTCATTGGTTGCTAAAGCGATCCACACCAGAAGAACAATAAATACAGCAAGCGGGTTGATATATAAAATGATGGCAGTAATTGTGCCAAGAATCGTGCCGACGATTGTTCGTTTAGCAAGTTTATTCAATTTCCAGGCCTCCAAATTTCCGCTTGCGCAGCGCATAATCTTCAATCGCAGTTAAGAGTTGTTTTTTACCAAAATCTGGCCAAAGTACATCTGTGAAATAAAGTTCAGTATATGCGCTCTGCCATAAAAGATAGTTTGATATCCGTTTTTCACCGGCCGTTCTGATGAGCAAATCAGGATCAGGAAGCTCTGGTTCGTAAAGATATTTTCCAAATTCTTCACTGTTCAGCGTGCTCAAATCTTTTTTCTCAACCGCAATTTTTTTGACCGCATCGACTATTTCGTTTCTTGCTCCATAGCTCAATGCCAGCACTAAAACCAACCCGGTATTATTTTTAGTCTTGTCAATCAGGTAATTCAGGTTATCTTGAACTTGTTGCGGCAGTTTCCAGGTCTGGCCAATTGTCCGAACCGCTACATTATTTTTATTCAGTTCTGGTTCTTCTTTTAATAACAATTCTTCCAGAAGCCTCATAAGCGTGTCGATTTCGCTTGCTGGTCGGGTCCAGTTTTCTGATGAAAAGACATAGAGGGTCAGATGTTTCACGCCAAACTCCGCTGCGGCGCGGACGATGTTGCGAACCGAATCGACTCCCTTTTTATGGCCATAAAAACGGGGCAGACCGCGTTTTCTTGCCCACCGACCATTACCGTCCATTATTATTGCGATATGAACCGGAATCTTATCTGGTGGTTTCGCTGTTTTTACCATGGCTTTTTTAAGTATTGAGTTATTTTTCCAGGATTTCTTTTTCTTTTTTCCCGAATAGCACATCAATGTTTTTTATAAACTCGTCGGTAAATTCCTGGATTTTTTTATTTCCTTTTTCCGAGTCATCCTCACTGATTTTTTTATCTTTTTGGAGTTTTTTAATCGCTTCGTTACCTTCGCGACGAATGTTACGCACAGCAATTTTAGTATCTTCGGCCAGTTTATGGCAGAGTTTAACCAGTTCCTTGCGGCGCTCTTCGGTTAAAGCCGGAATCGGCAGACGAATCAGATTCCCTTCAACAATCGGATTTAAACCAAGTTCTGCTTTTTGAAGCGCTTTTTCAATTTCCGACATTGCATTGCGGTCCCAGGGCTGAACCACGAGCATTCTTGGCTCGGGTGCCGAGATCGACGCGACCTGCTTTAAAGGCGTAACCGAACCGTAATAGTTAACCTTAACTTCGTCTAAAATTGCTGGATTTGCCCGGGCGGTTCTGATTTTAGAAAGCTCCAGGGACAAAAGATCAGTTGTTTTCTGCATCTTATCCTTGCTTGTTTTATAAAGATTTTCTAACATACCATGCTCCCTATTTGACGACCAGCTAATGCTTTTTTTAAGTTGCCGTGTTTAAATATATTAAATACTAACAACGGAATCTTGCGGTCTTGCAATAATGCAAATGCCTGCTGGTCCATTATTTTTAAATTTTTATTAATTGTTTCTTTATAACTGATTTTTTTTATTAATTTTGCTGCCGGGTCTCTGTTCGGGTCAGTGCTATACACTCCATCCACATTGGTTGCCTTGAGAATCAAATCGGCGTTCAATTCACAGGCGCGCAAAGCAGTCGCGGTGTCAGTGGTAAAATGTGGCAATCCGGTCCCGCCAGATAAAATCAGTATTTTTTTCAGTTGTAAATATTCTAATGCCTTTTCAATTTGATAATATGTGACAAAACCTTTGATATCGAGCGCGCTTAAATGGGCTGCAAATGGTTTTAGAATATTTTCCAATAAAATACCGTTTATCACGGTACCGAGCATACCGGCCCGGTCCGTAACAAGTTTATCTCTCAATGCGGCGTTTCGCCCCCGGAAAAAGTTGCCGCCACCCAAAACAATTGCCAGTTCTAATTTGGGATGATAACTCTGTTTAATTTCATTTGCGATTTTATCAAGGGCGCTGGGGTCTGAAAATGCTTCGCCGGTAAGTTTTAAAATACAGCGCTTAAATTTCATTTGCTAATAGCTAATCGCTATCGGCTAACACTATATTAATCTTCGCCGAGCTTGAATCGAACAAATCGCTTAATGCGGATATTTTCGCCGTATTTGGCAATCTGTTCTTTGAGATAATCGCCGACTTTTCTTTCCGGGGTTTTGACAAACGGTTGTTCTAAAAGACAAACATCGGTAAAATATTTTTCTAGTTTTCCTTGAACAATTTTTTCGATAACTTGTTTTGGTTTGTTAGAATCAACCATCTGTTCTTCATAAATCTTTTTCTCTGTCTCAATTATTTCCGGTTTGATATCTTCCCGGGAAATTGCCTGCGGGTCGGTCGCCGCAATTTGCATCGCAATGTCGTGCACAAACCTTCGAAACTCTTGGTTGCGAGCGACAAAGTCGGTCTCGCAATTAATTTCAACGATTACGCCGAGCCGCTCGCCAGGATGAATATAGGCATCAATCACGCCTTGCGCGGTTGCGCGCTCAGCTTTTTTAGCTGCCGCGGCAATGCCTTTTTTTCGCAGATATTCTATGGCTTTTTCAATGTCACCGTTGGTTTGTTCGAGCGCTTCTTTGCAATCCAAAACACCCGAGCCGGTTCTTGCCCTGAGACTGGTCAGCAATTCCATTGATATTTTCATTGTTCCGTCGCCTCGGTTCCGGTTTCGGCTTCAACATCGTCGGCAAATCCTTTTCTACCCTCGAGCACTGAGTTTGCCATAATACTGGTAATAAGTTTTATCGAACGCAGTGCATCGTCATTGCTCGGAATCGGATAATCGATTTTCTCGGGGTCGCCGTTGGTATCAATCATCGCAATCACCGGAATCTTTGACCGCCGTGCTTCAGCTAATGGGGTTGCTTCCCGGACCACATCAACCAGATAGATTATTCCGGGCAGCCGGTCCATCTCTTTAACTCCGGCAAAAATCTTCATTAACTTTTTGTGCTCGCGTTCCAGTTTCAAGGTCTCTTTTTTTGTATATTTACCGGTGCGTCCTTCATTGAGGATCCGCTCTAATTCAACTAAACGGGCAATCCGATTTGATACGACTTCAAAATTAGTCAAAAGACCGCCGAGCCAGCGTTCACTCACATAAAACGCGCCACACCGTTTTGCTTCTTCTTCAATAATTGGTTTAGCCTGTTGTTTGGTTCCGACAAAAAGCACATCCTGGCCAAGTTCGGCAACCCGGCGCATCGCATCGGCCGCAACTTTAATGCGGTCCATGGTTTTTTCCAAATCAATAATAAATATATCGTCCTTTTTACCGAAAATATACGGCTTCATTTTAGGATTCCAGCGTCGGGCCCGGTGCCCAAAATGAACTCCTGCTTCTAATAAGTCTTTTATCGTTATCGTTTGGTCCATTGGAAGCGTTTCCTTCTTTTGGCAAGACCGTACTTCATCCGTTCTTTTTCTCGCGGGTCGCGTTTTAAGAGTCCTGCGCTTTTTAATGTTTTTCGTAACTCTTCGTTCTTCTGTACCAATGCTCGGGCTGTGCCCAAAGCAATTGCTGCTGCCTGCGCCGAAACTCCGCCTCCGATAACTTTACACAGTACATCGTATTGTGCTTCTAAGCCCGTGGTTTTGAGCGGCGAGACCACCAGGTCAAGCAGGTCGTCGCGTCCCAAATATTTTTTCGCTTCCTGGTTATTAATCTTGATATTGCCTTTGCCAGGAGACAACCACACTTTGGCAGTCGCGGTTTTTCTTGAGCCGGTCGCAAAAATACTATCTTTCATATTTTATTTATCCTTTAGTCTTGGAGTCTTCAATAACAATCGGTTTTTGTGCTTGATGCGGGTGATTTGCGTCTGCATAAATCATGAGCCGTTTCATGCGCCGTGCCTGCATCCGGTTTTTGGGAAGCATCCGTTTCACGGCAAGCTCTAAAACCCGGGTCGGATGTTTGGCAAGCATATCCCTTAAACTGGTCTGTTTTAAACCACTTGGGTATCCAGAGTGCCGATAATAAAACTTATCGGTCATCTTTTTGCCGGTTACCCGAAAAGAAGCAGCATTGACAACAATAACAAAATCACCGCTGTCAATGTGTGGAGTAAAGGTCGGCTTGTCTTTGCCGGTTAAAACCCGGGCAATTTTAGTTGCGAAACGACCCAGGGTCTTGCCATTCGCATCAAACAAATACCATTCTCTTTTTACATCACTTATTTTACCAACATAACTTTTCATAATATAATCAATATTTATACCTTAAAAAATGTCTTTTGTCAAGACTTGACTTACATTTTAATATGTTTTTAATATGTAAAGGGCACAACTGCAATTGTCGTGCCCTTTTATGAGCTGCGTCTTTTTCCGGAGTCTGCTCCGGAAATAGCGCGGTTTATTATAAGCGAAAAGCCCTTTTTCTCAGATGTTCTGTTATAAATACTGTACAGTTATCTGATTTTTTCAAATTCGCCGGTTTGCTTGTTCTTTTTAACATTATGCCAAACAAACCATTTACCGTTCATAGAAATATATACTCCGTGCGGTAGGGTCTGGACAAAAGCAAGCGAACTACCCAAATTAAACAATCCATCTGAACTGCCAAATTTATACGGAATGATCGCACCGGTCAAGACGATTGTTTTGTTTCTAATCCGTTTACCCAAAACCTGCGCGGTTTTCGCCATTGTGTCTGTGCCGTGAATTATCAAAATGCGTTCTTCTTGTGTTTTTTGGCAGTGCCGAATAATCGTTTCGCGGTGCGCCTGTGTCATTTCCAGGCTGTCGACCATCATTAAAGAACTCATCTTGATTTTAAGCCGAGACCGTCCCAGTCGTAACATTTCCGGAACTTGTGTATGCTTAAAAAACAGCCTGCCTTTTATCTCGTCATATTCTTTGTCAAATGTTCCGCCGGTCGTAAATATTCTTATCGCCATAATATATAATTAATCGGTAATAAGTATACTGATTTTTAAAAATTTGTAAAGACAGATATTGTTACCCTTTCATCGCTTTTAGAAAACCGCTTGACTTTTTATATTCTATGAGTTAATCTACATTATAACAATCTGTTTAAAAAGACTGGAGGCAAAAATGATAAAAATTAAAAAAATACTGTGTCCAACCGATTTCAGCACTCCGTCGATTGAAGCGTTAAAAATTGCCAATGACATGGCATTATCCTATTCAGCCAAACTTTATATCGTAAACATCGTAACGCCGGTGCCGTTGTTGTCCGCGCCGCCCGCATTTACGACTTCCGGCATTCCGGGAAGCATTGATTTGGTTGCGTATCGTAAATCTCTCGAGGAGTCAGCAAAAACCGAGCTGGAAAAGCTGCTTAAAAAATCGGTGTCCAAGAAAATTAAAGCAGTGCCAATAATTGCTTATGGCGATGCCGCAGAACAGATATTAAATATTGCGGATAAGGAGAAAATAGATTTAGTAGTTATTGCCACGCACGGTCGGACTGGCTGGAAACACTTTGTATTTGGCTCGGTTGCTGAAAAAGTTATCCGCCTGGCAAAACAACCAGTGTTAACAATCAGAAAACCGAACAATCAATAAATCAGAATACAGATTTTCAAAATATAAGCTGTAATATGAGACTTCTGAAAAAGTCCTGATTACACCGATTAAAAACAAGATTACACAGATTAAAACCAATAAAAATGGGTATCTGTGAAATCCCTCAAAATCTGGGTAATCAAGAGAGCGAGTTTTTCCGAGCTCTCAATATAATACAATTATTATTTGACGCAATTTAAAAAACGGCTTAGTGTTTTATCTAAAAAACGCCATTAATTACAAAAAATAAATCAATTTTTAATCCCCTCTTCGTTTCCTGCTTGCTTCGCGGTTTTTCATCCGTATCCGGTTCTGACTATGCGTCCGCGCACACACCTCTTTTCTGTTTCTTGTATCTGCTTATAACGCATCTATATTTTTATCTTAAAATCCAATCCGATTCTTTAACCCGCGCATATTTTATCTTAATTTCCCGCTTCTTTTGTTATTTTCCACCCGCATTTAAGACCGACCCCCTACGCCCTACCCCATCGAAACCAGTTTTTAGATGTTAGTTGTTGGTTGTTAGTAGATTAGATGAAAAAATCCATTAAAAATAATATGCGGATTAGTTGACATTTTGTTTTCATTTTAGATGTATTAAAATAAATCGCCGGAGTATAAAAACTCCGGCGTTAAGAAATTTCTTATAATTTATTTTCCGCCGCCGAACATTATGCCGAATGATGCGAATGGTCCGCTTAGATTTATATCTGGTCCTCGGATTGCGCCAAACCCTTCGTGGATCCAGCCTGAGCTAATTGGCGACCAAATATAACCGCCTTTTAAGCTTAACCCGACAAAACTAATCGGAATATCGATTGCAAGACCAGGATACATTGCTAGTCCGCCCATTGAAACCTGTGACTGGCCACCTGGATATGATAAAAGCGAATCTATGCTCGCAGGGGGATATCGGGCAATGATTTTCATACCCAGGCCGCCGCCGCCGATTCCGAGCATCGGAGTAAAAATAAAATGTTTGGCATTTATTAATGAATACCCGATTTCAAAAAATCCGACTCCATAACCAACTTCGACGCTGACCGAATCATTAACCAGCGTTTGTCCGCCGCCCATTCCATGTCCGCCCAATCTGACTCTGCCTGTCTGCCCCCAACCGCCGCCGCCGAATGTAAACTGACGACTGTTTATTGCGTCGAATCCTTGATTCGCAAACAGCGCGTTTAATTCGCCGTACTTAAACATGGTAACCCCTGGACCAAAATAAACGGCGCCGCGACCAGGTTTGGTATAACGCCGGGGCGTTCGATATTTCATTTCTCGCATAGGCATTTTTGCCTGAGCCGGTGAAGGAGCCAGTTTAATATGCATCATTTTTTCCAGTCCAGCAGAATTTATTTTTAAATGCGCTATATCGCCCGGTTTGGTTGTTTTTAACACTTCAACCAACTGCCCCGGTTTTGCGACTGCAATGTCATTGATTTGGAGAATAATATCGCCCGGTTTTAACCCTTCTTTTTCAGCCGGGCTTTCTGGAATGACTCTTGTAATTACCAGTTTTCCCTTGTCTTCTTCAGTTGCGATACCAATAAATCCGCGTACTTCTAGGTGAGGCGCCTCAGGCATTTTCATCATTGGGCAATGCATTTTACAATCAGAAGGCGTCATTTTCATATTCATTTTCATACTGTGCTTTTGACACTCCTCGTGCTTGCCCATTATTGTTTTCATATCCTGGTGAATACAATCATCCCATTTAGCTTGTATTTCAATCTCGCGCGATTCTGCTTTCGGCGCCTTGTCCAAGACAACTTTGGTGGATTTTTCTTTACCGTCTGATTTTACTGTAACCAAAACCGTGTCGCCCGGACTGGTATTTTTCAACAAATCGATTAATTCTTCTCGGGTTTTTATTTTATTGCCTTTAACCGCGGTTATGATCATGCCTTTGGTAATACCTGCTTTTTCAGCTGGGCTTTCTGATATAACCTGTTCAATCACAACACCGGCATCTTCGGTTTGTGCATACACGCCGAGAAACCCGCGATTGTCGTCTGGTGACAATACTACTACTTTTTTGGCAATTGTTTTCTTGTCTGGCTGGGGATTGGAAATGTCAGAACAGCCTTCTGGATTATCACAGATACCACCGGTTGCTAAATTGCATTTTTCCGGATTCTTTTTGCATTCATCGCACATGTCTCCGGCTGCGACTGGTAAAATTATTGCGCTAAGGGTAAGAATTAGTAGCGCAACAAGTAATTTGTGAGATTTGGTCATACAATCTCCTTTCGTTTTATTAAATCAAGAAAAGCCGTTGCGCAATAAATTGCTCTTTGCGCACGGTCTGTTTATTTTTATTGTTCGTTTCGTTCTGTTTACGCATAATTTTTCTCATCCTTATATTATACGAAAATTCCTTTAAAAGGTTTCACTTTTGCATATTTTCAATGTCTTTAAACATCTGCAGGGTTTCTTCAGCATCTTTTTTGTCTAAGATGTGAATGGCGAAACCGGCGTGCATAATAATATAATCGCCGACTTTTGCCTCAGGACATAACATCAGGTTTGCTTCTCTTTGTACGCCGTACACATCAACCACTGCGGTATCGCCTTTTTTAGAAACAATCTTCGATGGTATTGCCAAACACATATCAGATAGCACGCAAAGAAAAGAGAACGCAGAAAAAACACCACAGAGACACCGAGACACAGAGAAAATCAAGAGAAAATCTTTGTGCCCTTCGTGCTTTTGTGTCTTTGTGGTTTCTGTCGAAAATCTGCATCCCGATAATCTAATCTCCTTTGTTTGCCGAATAATATAAAACCCGGTCTTTAATCTCGACGCCCAGCTTTCTCGCCACAACCGGACATTTTGCCATCAGGATAAAAAAGCAATCCCGTTCACAGTCAACTAGTGATTCGAAATTTGCGTGTCCTTTGGCAATAACCATATCGGCTGATTCAAATGCTTGCATGAATTCGTCGGTCAGGCACGAGAAATCTACGCCCAAATAACGGGGCTTGTTTTTCGGGTTAACCGTAATTATTTTCCCAAAATTGTTTAATCCGGCTTCAAGCGCATCAACTATCAAGGCGTCGTTGAGAATCGGCTGAGCTTTTACCACCAGAGTAATTGCCGGCCCTTTAAGGCGCTCGATTAAAAGCTTGTCCAAATAAATCTCGCCGGCATTATCAAGAATATATAAAATATTCTCCGCGCTGCGAAACTTCTCCTGAAAGATTTTATAGTTGTCAATTTTAAGCGGTTGATTAACCATTTTATTGATCTCTTCAAAATAAGGTGTTGCCGCACTGTGCGCTGAATATATTTCTGATGGCCCAACGTCAATAATATTACCTGAAGCGGCAAATCTTATTGCAAAATGAATCGGGTCGGCTGCCCGGGCAATCTCTTTGGCGAAATGATGGTAAATCTTTTTGCCGGTTTCGTTCTGTTCAAGTTTTATTTTTTGGTACGGGTCGTCTGCCTGCAAAAGTTCGTATACCTTTTCCAGCACCTGGGAAGTATATTTGCTGGGCGGGTCGTCTAAACTAAGTTGCGCAGCCATGTTTAAAGCGTGATTTCGGATTTGCGATACCAGTTGCGTAATGGGCGGGGTGCCTGTTGTTAGCAGGGCGCGGACAATCCGTTCGCACTGTTTGATTACACAGGGCACGCACATTGGCTCTGATTGCATATATATATATATTATACTAAAATTTTATCTGTTTTAAAACCCTTTTCTGTTTTTCTTGCTCTTACCGAATCGTCTTCTATTTATCTACCGGTGGTGGTTCCGGGATCTGAGCAGTCACGATTTCTTCTGTTTGTGCTAACAAATCTTTATCGTCTTTCTTTTTAGTAATCACCAGATACGCACAGGTTGTACCTGTATACCAGACCGTCATGCCATAACTGACTACCAGCAATATCAAACCATAATATACTAAAACCATGATTATTGATGCGATTGTCATGGTTGCATTAACTGTCTGATATGAAGGCGGCATAAATGCCATTGGTCCGCAGAAGATGCTTATCAAGCGGTCCCATAAAATTGCGTACGCTTCTGGGCACCAGTACGGAATCGTGAGGCGAAAAGCAGACGCCGCGTTTTCAACCAGAACAATCATCTTATCGCCCATGAAAACCGTTAAGATATTAGCGCCGACATTGAATGCAATGCGGATGAAAAATGCGAAAACCAATGCGCCAAATTTTGCCAAGAAAGCGAGAATTACTGTGTACCAGATTAATCGAGCCGGCTGTTCATTAAGCATGGAAAACACTTCAAACAAAGAGTCAAAAGTATCATTGCCGGTCGTGCCGACAATAGCCGGCGTAAACAAAACCGAGAACAAAAGTATTATCAATAAATAAACAATAAACAGAGATGCGACAAATGCCGGAATTATCATGATGCCGGTAAACAGTTCGCCAAAATAAGGAATCTTTCCAATGAGTGACAATATCAATCCACAGACCGCGATTGCCGCTATGAACAGACCAACTAAAAACGGACTCATCACCACAGACTTCATCCGTTCGGTCGCATATTTAAACGCCTTGGTCATCTGAAAAAAGTCATCTCCTTTAAGCTGTTCATAAGTAACCTTGGCAATTGCCGTGCCGGTAATAAGAAATACGATGAGGGCATAAATCACGCCGACAAACCAGATAATCCAGCCGTACCAGGCAAGCGTATCGGGGATTGGGAAAATTTTATATATCTGCCAGGTGTCGATAAAAGTCCATCCAGCTGACATGAACGCAATATAAGTAAACGCAATATAACCTATCATCGCCAAAAACCATCCCCACATCATCATTGCTAATTTTTTTGCGGAGAAGGCGAGGCGCAATGCCCGAAACACATCTTTGTAGTTAAAGTGCAGCTTGGTCATACTTCCTCCATAAAATTATTTATTATAGGCCAATAAATTTCTTGAAATAAAAGATAATGATTAATAAGATAATTGCCATTCCACCGATAACAATCCATTTTAACGGTGGTTTGAATTGACGCTTACGCATTATCAATCTCGGTTTGTTGCGGTCATCGAGATTTATCATCATATCAGAATATAAATAAAATCAGATTCTGTCAAGGTCTAAATTACAATTTCTAAAAACCATGAAACATGAATCATATAACACTTAAAAAAAACAATGTTTCAAGTTTCGAGTTTTATGTTTTATGAGAAAAGGTGCGGGGTTGACATGCCAAGATTTTCTTAATAAACTTTATTATGGGTAAAATCTCTTTAAATGCGAAAACGATTGTAGTTGCGATTGGCGGAAATTCATTAATCAGAAACGGCAGCCAATCGACAAGTTTTGACGAACAACTTGAGACCGTCAAAGAAACCACGCAAAACATTGCCGATATAATTGAACAGGGATACCGTGTTGTCATTACGCATGGCAACGGACCGCAAGTTGGCGACATTTTAATTCGCTCATACCTTACCCGCAATCACATGCCTGATATACCGCTCGACATGGCAAATGCAATAACTCAAAGCCAAATCGGATACATGATTCAACAATCATTAAAAAATGAATTGCTCAGTCGAAAAATTAAACGCGATGTGGTAACGGTCATTACCCAGGTTATAGTAGATAAAAAAGACCCTGCCTTTAGCAATTACACAAAACCGGTCGGCCCGTTTTATTCCAAAAAAGAAGCGTTTACCCTCCAAACCGAACGGAAATGGATTATGAAAGAAGACGCCGGCCGTGGATTCAGACGACTGGTCAGCTCCCCCCAACCAAACCAAATTGTTGAACTAAATGAAATTCAATGTCTTATCGAATCTGGCGTGGTTGTGATTGCTGGCGGGGGCGGTGGTATTCCAGTTTTTAGAAATTCCCGTGGACAACTTGTTCCGCTGTCGGCTGTTATTGATAAAGACTTAACTTCGGCATTGCTCGCAAACCTAATCAGGGCGGATATTTTACTCATATCGACCAGCGTTGATTGCGCATATATCTATTTCAACCAACCGCGTCAAAAACCATTATATAAGATTACTATAAAACAGGCGCAAAAGTACCTTGACCAAGGGCATTTTGGGCAAGGAAACATGGGGCCAAAAATCAGCGCCGGCATTGTGTTTATAAAAAACACCCGAAACCGAACAACAATTATAACCGACCCTAAAAATCTTAGTAAATCTATTTTCCACGCCAAAGTCGGCACCAGGATTTATAAACCATGAGAAAATTATTATATACAACACTATTTACCCTGTTATTTCAGTCGGTTATATTTGCCAAACTGCTGATTCCGATGGATTTAACGCAGACAAATCATTTAATGGCTTATGGTGTGGCTTATACAGTCCTGGAACAAGGCGTAACCGCTGAGTGGTTATTAAATTACCGGGGTGGTTCTTTTTTATTACCTGAGGACCCATCGATAATTAGATTGTGTCAGATTCGAGGCGTCAGAACTGAAATAATAGATCCGGGTCAGGAGATTTCGATTCGAAAAATTATTGAACAGGAAAACATGGATGCTATTCTTTTGGAAAAGGCGCCCAAGATCGCAGTATATGTTCCGCCGAATGCGCTACCATGGGACGACGCAGTACAACTCGCACTTGATTATGCTAAAATCCCTTATGACAAACTCTGGGATAAAGAGGTTCTTGAAGGTAAATTATACAAATATGACTGGCTACATTTGCACCACGAAGATTTTACCGGTCAGTTTGGCAAATTTGGCGCCCATTATCATGGTACAGAATGGTATCAGCAAGATGTTATACTCAATCAGTTAATGGCTAAATCTCTAGGGTTTAACAAGGTATCAAAATTAAAACTCGCCGTGATTCAACAAGTAAAAAAATATATTGAATCGGGCGGAATGGTATTTGCAATGTGCTCTGCCACAGATACGCCAGATATTGCCTTAGCCGCAGAAAACACAGATATTGTGCCGGCTGAGTTTGACGGCGACCCGGTTGACCCGGATTTTATGAGCAAATTGGATTATACCAAATGCCTTGCCTTTCAAAACTTTACACCAATCATAAACCCAAATATATACGAACATTCAGACATTGATACATACTTAGAAACAATTGCCCGTGGTTCTAATGTCTATTTCTCGCTTTTCGATTTTTCGGCAAAATATGACCCGGTGCCGACCATGTTGGTTCAGAACCATGTTTCTTTAGTTAAAGAATTTTTAGGTCAAAATTGTGGATTTCGTCGCGATAAAATCAAGGATAACATTCTGATTCTTGGCGACATTGCAAATACCGAACAAGTAAAATACATTCATGGTAAACACGGTAAAGGAACATTCACCTTTCTCGGTGGACACGACCCAGAAGACTTTGCCCACCGGATTGGCGACCCACCGACCAATCTCGAACTTCATAAAAACTCCCCTGGTTATCGTTTAATACTTAATAATGTCTTGTTCCCTGCGGCTGAGAAAAAACCCTTAAAGACATAATCTTGTTGTGTGAAAAAGTCCTGCAAAGTTATAACTTATTCTGTTCTCGCAAAAGGCAGGGTTCAAGGAATTGGTTTTCGACCCTTTGTTTATAATCAAGCACTCAAACTTAATCTAACAGGGTTTGTCAAAAACACAAAACAAGGTGTTTTAATAGTATTACAAGGAAAAAACAGTAAAATCCTGATTGAAATACTCAAAAAAACCCCACCAATATTATCAAAAATCACGAAATTATCAATAAATATATCAAAAATGATGCAATTTAATGGGTTTTTTATACAAAAAAGTGCTGAAAACTACAAAAGCGCTGAAACTGTTGAAATAATGCCTGACATGGCAACTTGCCCTGATTGCCGCAAAGACATTATAAATATAAAAAATCGCAGATATTCTTATCCTTTTACCAATTGTACGCAGTGCGGACCAAGATATTCAATAATCAAAACCCTGCCCTATGATAGACCAAGAACTACTATGAAAATCTTTAAAATGTGTGAAAATTGCCAAACAGAGTATGAAAATCCGACTGACCGGCGTTTTCATGCCCAACCAAATGCCTGCCCTGTTTGTGGACCTAAATTAAGATTAACTGATTTACAAGGCAATACTATAATAATTGGAGACAGTCGGATTATTATAAAAAAAACACAAGAATTATTAACAAAAGGCAAGATTGTTGCAATAAGAAGCATTGGGGGGTTTCAAATTGCTTGCGATGCAAGAAACAACAACGCTGTAAAAAGCGTGAGAATAAGAAAAAACCGACCGTTTAAACCAATGGCAATAATGTGTAAAGACATTAAAACTGCCAGATTAATATGTAAAATTAATAAGAACGAAGAAAAGATATTAAAATCTCAAATTTCACCAATTGTTTTATTACAAAAACGCAAAAATACATTGATTTCTGAGCAAATTGCACCAAAAAACAACTGTTTTGGCATAATGTTGCCTTATACGCCTTTACATAAATTGTTATTTGCAAATGTTTCACGTGAAACATTGCCAGATATATTAGTAATGACGAGTGCCAATCCTAAAGGCGCTCCGATTATTGCCGATTTTAATCAAGTACAACTTAAATTGAACAAGGTTGTTGATTATGTTTTGGACCATAATCGGCCAATTGAATCCAGGTGTGATGATTCTATAGTTTTCGATTATAAGGGACCTGTTATTGTCCGTTATTCGCGTGGTTATGTGCCCGAACCTTTGATTTTAGACAATATCAGATTAAGGCCGGTTTTGGCGTTTGGCTCTGATCTAAAGAACAGTTTTGCGCTCGGTCAAGGTAATAAGGTTTATTTAAGTCCATATATTGGCGATTTAATTTCTGGCGATAGCATAGCTTTTTTATTTGAAATGCTGGAAAAATATCAGAAATGGTTTAATATTAAACCAGAGATTGTTGCTTGTGACCTGCATCCAGATTATATTTCAGTGCGTCTAGCTCAAGAATATGCGAAAAAACACCGGATTAAAGTAATTGGAGCCCAGCACCATTATGCTCATTTAGCCGGGGTTATGGCAGAAAATGGTTTAACTAAACCAGTTATTGGCCTTGGTTTTGACGGAACCGGTTATGGAACTGATGGCCAGATATGGGGAAGCGAGATTATGAAGTTGGATTTGTCTGGTTTTGACCGGCTGTCTTATTTAAAATACATGCCATTGGCTGGTGGCGATGTCGCAACAACTAATCCACGTTTAATTGCAAAAACATACCTGTCAAAAATTCGAAATTCGAAATTCGATCCTGAATTAAGTTCGGGACGAAATTCTGGTATGATTATGACATCGAGTATGGCTCGATTGTTTGACGCGGTTGCATCAATTTTGGGTGTCTGCCACAAACAGACTTTTGAGGGCGAAGCACCGATTGGGCTTGAAGCTGAAGCAATGAAAGCACGCCGCCATAAAATTCCATATTCCATATTCCATGTTCTACATTCTAATTTAATTGACCCGCATAATATTTTGCAAGAAATTATAAAGATGAAAAAGAGTAATTGCATTATTTCTGATATTGCAATGCATTTTCACCAGAGAATAATTTCTGAAATCCTATCGCGGGTTATCTTTTTTGGGGACAAATACAAGATTAAGGTTGTTTGCGGCTCAGGCGGGGTGTTTCAGAATAGAATTGTTTTACAAGGAATTGAGCATGCCTTGTCTAAACAAGGGTTCAAGTTTTATGTCAATCGCCGTACACCTGTCAATGACGGCGGTATTAGTTTTGGCCAGGCTGTTGTTGCCGGACAAAAATAAATATTTATCATATTTTAATAAATAATCCTTGACAATCCATAAAATTAGCATAGAATGATATTCGAGCATTCGCAAAAGCGAAAATAAGTAAATTTGAAATTGTGGAAAAGTTATTTAACAAGCTGTAAATTTTTGTTTTTTAACGATTTAAATAATTTGAAATTGTGGAAAAGTTTGTGGATAAGTTGGTGAAACAATGATGATACAAAACGGCGATGAATAATGACATAACTAAGGAATCGATTTGGTCTGAAATTATTTCTGGTTTAAAAGCAGTAGTTAATCAGGATGTGGTTTCGACCTGGTTTGAATCTTTACAGATAGTGTCTTTAAATAACAGCTCTTTGGTGCTGGGTGCACCCAATCAATTTTTTATCGAGTGGATTTCTGAATATTATCTTAACCATTTAAATCAGGTTGTTGCCAAATCTTCTGTGCCTGATATTAAAATTGAGTTTAAAGTCATTGACACAGACAATCTGCTTGTTGAAGAAGAGGAAGAAGTCGTGGCAAAACCAGCAGCGTCTGCAACCGGGTCTAACAATGGTACGCGCCTGTTATTGCGATATGCTTTTGATAATTTTATCGTTGGCGAATCTAACCGATTCAGTTTTGCGGCAGCCAAAGCAGTAGCCGATGCACCGGCAAAAGCATACAATCCCTTATTTATTTATGGCGGAGTCGGACTTGGCAAAACACATCTCTTGCACGCAATCGGTAATTATGCGAAAAGTGCCAATCCGAAACTCAAAATCTATTATACTCCAGCCGAGCAGATGTTCCTTGATTTAATCCAATCTATCCAGGAGCGTAATCATATTGCTTTTAACAATAAATATCGCACTCTTGATTTGCTCTTGCTCGATGACATTCATTATCTTAAAGGAAAAGAACGGTTGCAGGAAGATGTTTTTCATTTATTTAACCATCTGCAAAGTATGGGCAGGCAGATTATATTTACATCAGACCGTCCGCCCCGGGAAATTCCAACGCTTGAAGAAAGATTGGTTTCGCGTTTAATGTCGGGTATGGTTTGTGATTTAAAGCCGCCAGATATTGAAACCCGGATTGCGATTTTGAATAATAAGGCGAAAATGGACCGAATTAGTGTCGGACCAGATATAATCTATTTTATTGCCGAGAATATTAGAACCAATATCCGTGAACTTGAAGGTGCCTTAATTCGGATTAGTGGTTATGCTTCGCTTACTAATACACCGTTAACCCTGGAAACTGCCAAACAAGTTTTATCTGACCTTCAAATTAGCAAGGCGCCACCCAAACCTTTAAAAATCATCGAACTCTGCGCGCATCATTATAATATAACATTGGACCAGATGCAGTCTAAAGAACGGACCGCAAATCTGGTTTTAGCCAGGCAAGTGGCAATGTACTTATTAAGAACTTTTGGCGGTATGTCTTTAAAAGAAATCGGCGCCTATTTTGGCGGCAAAGACCATTCGACCGTGATTCATGCTATCGAAAAAATTACCGGCCTTAAAAAACAAGAACAACAGATAAGTCAGGATATTCACCAGATTACGATGTCGATAAACGGTGGATAAGCCGTTTGCTAATTGTCGATAATCCTTTAAAAATTGTGGATAAGTCAAGCAGTTTTATCAATTGTCGTAAAAACACTTGTTTTTCAACATTTCTTAAAGGTATTATTTTCTTGGCGTGGAACAGAAATAACAATAAATATAAAGCCCGCTCTTGTTTATCCTGCTTATCCACACTTATAATATAAATAATATTCTTATATTACTTATTATATATTATATTTATATTATGGGGGTTGACGCGCACCTATTTTCTAATACTGCCAAAACTACTACGAAATTTATGTTTATACCGATAGGTTTTAAGAAATAGGTGCGGGGTTGACCGTTCCTATTTCTTAAGTATAGTATAAAAAGACAGATTATGCTAAATATTAAAAATCAAATTATCGATGTGAATTTTAACCGGGTGTCTGAAGGCATTAAAGCTATTGAAGACTTAATCCGGTTTTATTTTCAGGACCAGCAATCATTGCATCGAATCCGTAAAGCAAAACAAAACTTATGGAAAAATTTTAGTACTCTGAGAAAACAAGTTGTTTTTTCCCGGCAAAGCGAAAAAGATTTAGGCAGAAAAATACGCTTTGATATTCACAAACGTGGAAACATTGTGGATATTTTAACTGTAAATTTTAAGCGCAGCCAGGAAGCATCACGAATTTTAGAAGAGCTGTTTAAGTTAATAAATACAAAGCATGCCGGGTTTTTCAAAGATTTAAGATTTACGCTCTACGATTTGGAAAAAAGACTTTTTGTGCAGATGAAGCCAGAATTTAATCCGCAGTTATATGTAATAATCGATATTAAAACTGTAGGCAGGAAAAATTTGGCAAAAATAACCAGAGTATGTTTACAGGGTGGCGCGACCATGTTTCAACTGCGCGAAACAGAAAGAGCAACAACCAGACAATGGCTATCCAGTGCCCGACAGATTCAAAAAGCGTTAATAAATGCCAAGGCAAAGTTTATTATCAATAATCGGACCGACATAGCTTTAGCAGTTAGTGCAGACGGGGTTCATCTTGGCAGCAACGATATGCCGATTAAAAAAGCAAAAGAACTGTTAGGTGAATCGAAAATAATCGGAATTACGGTTAGAAATATTAAACAAGCACTGCAAGTAGAAAAACAAAACGCACAATACGTCGGCGTCGGCTCAATATTTCAGTCATCTACCAAAGCAAACGCGCCGGTTGTTGGATTAAAGATTCTCCAACAGATTGTTAAGGCAGTAAAAATTCCGGTTGTGGCTATCGGTGGGATTAACCGGCAAAATATTGGGGATGTAATTCAAACCGGTACGACCGGTATCGCGGTCGTTTCGGCCATTTTTCAAGGGGCGGATTTTCATAAACCTGGATTCAATAAGATTATTATCAACAACTTGAAAAAAATCAGAACTTATATAAAACAATAAGAATATAGCAATTCTGTAGAATCAATATATGTGCCAAAAATAGGTCGGGCGGCATACCTGACTCTCTTGGTTGCCAACCAGATTGGTTGGCGGGTTACCCGATCGATTGCCGGACAGGTAGTTTATTTGGTAATCTGCTCGGTTATGTATTAGGCGTCCTAATCAGCAAGCCGGTAGGTTGTGGAGCAGGTCAGCCCCCAGGCAGCCCAGTGGACTGCCTATTAGGCAACCGACTAAACGACCCAATAGGTTGCCGATAAGGTTACCTATCAGGTTAGGCAGGGTGTTGAAAAAAGAGATATAATCAAATTATGTGGAAATTGAAAATATGCCTTTTTATGGGTATAATAAAAGCGCCGGTATCAACCAAAAACCGATACCGGCAGAAAGAACAACAATGATAGATTATAACAATAAA
>Ga0208244_100052_pt1 | contig 154105 bp, 125 predicted proteins | sample SubbioCR12Aug_5A_FD_184828 | JGI IMG/M metagenome (GOLD analysis project Ga0208244, IMG submission 184828) | Serpentinite rock and fluid subsurface biosphere microbial communities from McLaughlin Reserve, California, USA - CR12Aug_5A (SPAdes) | ecosystem: Environmental > Terrestrial > Deep... | reverse complement strand
ATATCTTGAGAAGGTGCGTCAAAAAACGATTAAAAACATCCAATTAAAAATAAAACGTTTAGGTCTATCAATCAATGAGTTGCATTCTGATCTAGAGTTTAGTTAGATAGAATTTGCAATCCGTGCCCGTTTGAAGTAGTTTTCAACTACAGCGCTGCAATCTACCGGTCTCCAGACCGCTGAAATCAAAAATTTTCAGATTGTTACAGCCTTGGCTTAATTGTCCTTTTGTTTCGACACTATAACCATCTGCCCAAACAATGGCTCACAATCTCAGCGGCACCGCGTTTGGGCGGGCTCGCGCGCTTGCTTGAACGGATATTTTTTGTTGGGATAAACATTTTTATACCGAAGGTGAAATGTAATAGTCTAATTATCGCTCGATTGGCCTAACATTTCCATCCATCGGCATTATTCCATTACAGCTTTTGGATTTATCTATAATTCACTTTTGTATTAGTATCAAATCAAATAAAACGGGCCGACCATATAATTGAGACTGCCCTTAATGGTTCAATATTTCAGGCGCTACAATTATTCAAACACCTAGCTGGACTTTTGCAGCATTTATATGGATTTCATCCTGTGTTTCAAGGGCAAAATAGCCATAAGCCAAGGGTGATGCCGCCGCCCGCTCAACAGCTTGCTCAAAAAGCTTATCCCATATTTTTCCGCCTTGTTTTTGATATGCGGATATTAATGCTTTGAGACTTTCTTCTCCGAAAACAGCATGGTGTCCCGAAAAATCCTGGGAAATATCACTGATTTGCGCCGTTGACCAGTCAATAATGCCGCATACATGACCATTGGCATAAGTAAGAATATGCCCTGCATACAAATCTCCATGAATGAATTTTGTGAAATTCGGCCATAGTGCATCACTATCCAGCCATTTATAGTAGCGTTTTTCTAATTCACTACATATGCCTAGTTCAGATTTTACCAGATGCAGACGTTCGGAAATCTCGCTTCTCAGACTTTCAGGTGTCGCAATAATCAATTCATTCCGGACAACTTCTTCTTTTGGAATAGAATGGAGTTGCACCAAAACTTCAGCCAATGACGGAACGAAATGCGGACTATTTCTATCCATGTTCCAATATACCTCATAAGTTTCAGCATCATACGTCAAGGCGGGTTTTCCATCCAGTAAAGGATAGGCTACCAGCGATTCAGATGCAATTTTCCAATCCGGAACTTGTACTGAAAGATAACGGGAAACCATTTGAAGTATCCGTTTTTCCTTTGCAATCTGTTCTCCCAACCCGGTTCTTCTGGGAATACGCAACAACCATTGATTTTCATCTGCGTCTGTTGCAAAACCAACCTTGAAATCTATTCCCATTTCATTAAATTCCATCTTGTCTGAAAGCATCAATCCATGTCTTGCAGCAAGTTTTTGAATGTCTTTATTTGTCATTTTTTTATTTTTAATTTCGTTAAACATTAATTATGAGCATGTTATTTACCCAATTGCATCAGTTTAGGTGAAAAAAACGAAAGAAACCCCACTGCAATAGCAAGGAATCCGCTTATCACAAATGTGTTATTTACACCCACATTTTCTGCAATTTGACCTGTAAATAATAAACCGATTATACTTGGTAATACTGCCAAACTATAATAAAGAGAGAATACCCGTCCGAGCATTTCAGGTTTTACTGCAATCTGCACAATGGCAGTAAAGCACGCATAGTAAACGGATAACCCAATACCTCCTATTACCGTTGCCAGAATAAATCCAATAAACCATTCAGTTGGAAAAATTCCGCTAAGAAATAAGGTCAGTCCAAGTAAAATATACATTGAATTAACCAGAACGACTTTTGAAATACCAACCTTGAAAAACCCTAAAACAATTCCACCAATCAGCATACCTGCTCCCCACACGATCTCGATAAGTCCCATTTCCCATTTGCCTCCTGCATAATGCTCTGTGGTCAGCAGTGGAAACAGAATTGCAGCAGGCATGATGACAAAGGATAGCGCCATTGCATAAAGGAAAAAGTAACTTAAACCCCTGTTTTCAGAAATGCTGAGTATCCCTTCCAGAAATTCAGTTGATATAGTCCGAACGGTTGATTTTGTTGCAGAAACTATCTGTGGTATTCTTACCATCATCAGCGAGGAAATTGCCAGTAATGCTCCAATCAAATCCAGATACAAAACATCTGAAATGGGTATATAGACAATTGCCAAAGTACCAATTGCAGGTCCGCCAATACTGCAAACCGAATGTAACATTTGATTAATTCCCGCCACTCTCAGCAACTCTTTCCGGGGCACAATCAGCGGAGCCACAGCTTGCAGAGCCGGAGCATGAAAGGCATTGCCAACCGAACGTAAACCCAACATGATATAAATCCATACAAGATTTATTGTTTCACTTTTGAAAATAAATATTAAGACAATGGCACATACAGCTATGAAAGTATCAGAAAGAATCATGATACTTTTTCGGTTAATACGGTCAATATATACGCCTGCAAAAGGGCCAATAAGCGCCTGAGGCAACATCCCGGCTATGCCAGCATAGGCTAAAACCTCAGCTGATTGATACTCCAGACTAAGCCATATGACAATAGCGAATTGGACGGCATAGCTTGTCAGCATTGAAACAAACTGCCCAGCCCATATAAACAAATAGGTGTTAAACCATTTATGATTCTCCATGAAATAAGCTTGATTAAATTATACAACAGTAAAAGAACAGCACCGAAAAGTACTATCTAAAAAATTGAGGGAATTTTGAGAGTTAGCCTGTTATTATATCCAGGGTTTAGCCATCTGTTGCATAACAAAAAAATTTACAAAGCGAAATTACAATTTTTTTTATGTTGACCAAAAACCAAACGCTCAACTAACACCCAACGCCTTCCATGCTTTTAAAATATATTTTCTGATCTGCTTCAGCATCCTTTCTTTTTTCCCCCGTTCGGCGTAGTTTTCAACTACAGCGCCGCAATCTTCCGGTCTCCAGACCGGTGAAATTAACAATTTTCCGGTTGTTCGGTGTTTTTTTTTAAAGATTTGATTCAAAAGCAAATGGAAAAATTCTGGTTAAGAATGGGCTTGATTTTTTTGTCCTTTTGTTTCGGCAAAAGGACGAAAACCATCTGCCCAAACGATGGCTCGCGCACTCTTTGAAAACACAAGAAATCCTGGCAAAAAAGTGGGCTCTGCTGCGTGCGAGCCCAAACGGCCTTTGGGCCGTTTTTGCCGGATTTCTATATGTTTTCAAATTCACAGGCTCAGCGGCACCGCGTTTGGGCGGGCTTTCGCGCTGCATTGAACGGTCATCTTGCGTTGAATTAAACATTTTTTGGAGGAGATGTCTCTCTCAAAAGACTAAAGACCAAAGACCAAACCCCTATCTAGCCCCTTCCATGCTCTTCAAAATATATTTTCTGATCTGATTCAGCATCCTTTCTTTTTTCTTTCTGTAATTTGCGCTGTTCATGCCATGTTTAGCCTGAAAGGGTTTTAATACCTCCGACGGAATATAGCGGCCTGTTACTTCATGCTTTTTTATTATCTCCACCAGTTCCTGCTCCCAGGGTCTCAGACCCGTTAAAGCTTCATTCATCAGTCTTATATTATCCATCGTATAATAGACGGAGCTGGATTCCGATGAAACAGCCACTTCATCCTTTTTCAGATTATAGTCGCGGAATACGCTCTTGTTATGCGCTATTCTGAAAGGCTTTACATCCATGAGCGTCAGATAGCGTCTTGTCAGCAGGGCATTTTTATCTTCCAATAGTTGCTCCAGCACTATTTCGGCCATTGCGGAAAGCAACTTACCCATGTCTGGCTTTTTGCCTGTGGCCATTGCCGCTTCTTCCATTTGAAGCAGCAATTGCGCTGGCTGTTGTTGAACATTCAAAAATGTGTCGTTCAAGACAACAGTCGCTAAATCCTCATCGTATGCAGATTTATACCCTGCATATTTTTTATCGATGAAAAGCCTTAGCGCTTTTTCATGTCGTTCGTAAAACACATTGAATGCATCGGTTTTAACTTTGATGTCGCCATCAGTCATTTTTTGGATGAGAACTTTGTCGTTGAACGTCTTCAGATTCCCGGAAAATGATTCATTTTTCATTTTAATCATTATTAATTAATTACCACAGTGCGACAATCTTCCAATATGTTGAATACAAATGAGGTACACTTGTTTCGACACAGGCTTGTCAACATTTTTTTCTGCATATCGCACAGCATTCGCGCGAAATCAAAAATTTGATTGCAAAAAGTTTAAATGTGGTAGGGGGAACTGAATAGGTTTACTTCGTAAATATCGGGGATTGATTCGAAATTGTAAAGGACAGAATTGAACATGCCTCATTTTAAGATAGTTAGATATTCATAAAATTTGAAATGTGTGTTTTTGGACGATTTTTCGTCTTTTTTGGGGTATTTCAATTCCAATATGAAAGGCAGTTTTTTCATTTCAGGGAGGCAATTCAAAACATACGATAGCTATTTATGGAAAAGACCAAAAGGCTACTGATCTCCTTCGGAATTATAAAAATTGTTGCTTAGATAATCTTGGCTATTGGCTATTGGCTATTGGCTTTTGGCTGTTGGCTATTGGCTGTTGGCTGTTGGTTGTTGGCTGTTGGCTGTTGGCTATTGGCTTTTGGCTATTGGCTTTTGGCTGTTGGCTATTGGCTATTGGCTGTTGGTTGTTGGCTGTTGGCTATTGGCTATTGGCTATTGGCTGTTGGTTGTTGGCTGTTGGCTGTTGGCTATTGGCTATTGGCTATTGGCTATTGGCTGTTGGCTGTTGGCTGTTGCTAAAAGCTAAAGGCCAAAAGCTAAAACCTGAAAGGGCTATTGGCTGTTGGCTATTGGCTGTTGCTAAAAGCTAAAGGCTGGCTATTGGCTGTTGCTAAAAGCTAAAGGCCAAAAGCTAAAAGCTGAAAGGGCTGTTGGCTGTTGGTTGTTGGCTGTTGCTAAAAGCTAAAGGCCAAAAGCTAATCGCTAACCCATAACGTTTTATCTGAAAGGGGTATACTAAAGAAAGAGTTGCAGCGCACCGTGATATTTCTTAAAATGGCAAACCAGCCGGCTTTTTCAACCGCAACGGCTACCGGAAGAAAATTCTTGCTTTGGCTATACAAATTACGATTGACACAATATAAATTACGATTGACGCAATATAAATTACGATTGACACAATATAAATTACGATTGATACAATATAAATTACGATTGACGCAATATAAATTACGATTGATGCTATATAAATTACGATTGACACAATATAAATTACGATTGATACAATATACATTCGATCGGAAGGGCTATACATTCGCTTCGAAGGTCTGTGCAACTTTGTTGAAGCATTGAACGATCGTAGCGGGGATCCAAATGTGTTTATTTGAGGCCAAAAAACAGCACATTAGTATTCATCTCAGGCCAGTTTTAAGATCATTTTCAGGTCGATGGTTTTGAGTTTTATTAGGGGTAATTCAGGCTCTTTCAAACAGCTTTTTTTCACATTTGTCAGAAACTGGCGTAAAACATCATTTTTTGGTAAAATTTGCCTCTTGTAAATAATTATATATCAGCATTTTAAAAAAGTGTCACGCTTTTGCCTAATAGTAGAAACTATTAATATTATAGCGTATGAGAAACATTTACAGAACCGGACGGCAGCAAATTGAGGTCATCGACCGCATGAACTGCGATGCCGGACAAAAGAATACAGTATTAATCTTTAATTCATTCAGAAGATGAAAACGCAGTTAATTAAAATTCAGAACTTCCGAACCATTAAAAACCTGTTGGAATTACACAGCAGCGCTTTTGAAGGTAAGCCCAAAGCCATTGTTTTTCGCGATGGTTTTTTCGAACGGACCGAGACGCTTCACCAACTTATCAATGGTTTGGTGAGTCCGGTCAGCAGTATCTACAAAGCACGCATGGATGGCCGCGCTCAACTGCATCAAAGGTTGCAGCTGATCACTGATTTTGGCATTATGTTTGCCAAAAACACCGGTAACTCTACCTTGCTCAACACCTTTACGCATTACAACCGGCGCCTTCGGTCAATTTCGATCGGAAAGATGCTGCAAGTTGCCAATGACGAAATGAATCTGCTTAACCAATACCAAAGCGATGCCGAGGCATTGGGTTTGCCTGACAATATTGTACAGGATTTGCAGCTTCTGATCAACGAATTTCAAACCGTTAACGATCAAACCCAGCTTCAGCTTGGTTTGCGTCGCAAAAACAGGAAACAAATTGCAAAACTTATTGTGGAGTGCAATGTAATCCTGCGGTATGAAATGGACAAATTTGTAAAATTCAATGCTGCTGACTGGCCTGAACTGGCAGATGGTTATCAGTACCTGCGCCGCAGAAGACCATCTGCAAAACGAAAAACCGTCGCTGAATACTCCGATATTATCGGTACTGTCAGCGACAAAACAAGCGGACAGCTTCTCGCCGGTGCCACAGTCAGGCTGATTGAAAAGGCATGGAATATCACCACCGATGCCAACGGCGACTTCCTCTTCGACGATCTCAAAGCAGATCGCTACACCCTCAGCTGTCAGGCAAGCGGCTATGCCTTGCCCGAACCGGCTTCAATTGTTCTCGGCAAAAACGACAGTATTGTCTGGAATTTCCAACTCGTCAAGCTTTAGCATCCAACATAAGGCTTTAGCTTAAACACAAAAAGCAAGGCGCTGCCGTTTCGGCAGGGTCTTGCTTTTTTTTGGTGCTGGTGTTTGGTGGTAGGAAATCAGAAATCAGAAATCAGAGGTCAGAGGTCAGAGATCACACATCACAGATCACAGATTACAGATTACAGATCACACATCACACATCACAGATCAAAGATTACAGATCACACATCACAGATTACGGAAATCAGAAATCATCCGCCGTGGCGGAAGAAATCAGAGATGGGTTATGAGAGGTTAGAGGTCTTTGATTTCAATTTTATTTCCATAAAAAATCCGGAAGAACATAAAAATGTAAGGCTATGTTTTTTATCTTTATGTCTTGAAAAAAAAGATGGAAAATGGGAGATAAATACTAGGTAAAAATGCCGTAGTGAGTGTATATACCTCGACAAATTTTATAAGACACAACACAAATGAAGACACTTTGGATTACATACTCTTGGGAAGACAATAAAAATGGAGACATAGAATATATCGCCCAAGAGCTTGAGAAAAAAGAAGTTAGCGTAAAACTTGATAGATGGAATATTCAGGCTGGAAAAAGGCTTTGGGAACAAATAGACAGATTTATTTCCAACCCAAAAGAATGCAATGCTTGGGCTATTATTGCAACTCAGAATAGTCTGGGAAGTGAGCCATGCAAGGAAGAAGTGGCGTATGCCCTAGACAGAGCATTGAATTCTAGGGGACAATCATTTCCTCTTATTGGAATTTTCCCTTCATCGGTTGACAAGGGACTTATTCCGTCTGCAATAAAAACTCGACTATATGTAAGTTTAAAAGATGGAGATTGGATTGAAAGAATAAAATCAGCATTAGAAGATAGAGCCCCTAATATTCCTAGGCCGATATTTGAACCATATACTATTGAAATAAGAAAAACTAATGACGGTAGAAATGCAATAGAATTGAGACCAAGAGCCGGAACTTGGGCACCTTTTATTTGTGCAGTCCCATTAAATGAAAAAGACAAATTAAAACCTAGTATTCTATCTGGTCCCAAAGGAAACATTCCAATGGGCGGATTTTTAACTATGACTGGCGAAGGTGAAAGTGAAGACAAAAAATGGTGGTTTATGTTTGCTGGTAACGAAGCGACACCAACCATGAGTTATTTTCTATTTTGTAATGAACTTCCATCACAAATTGTATTTGGCGTAAATGGTGGACAGCCACAATTTTTAATATCTATGAAGTAACAACAGCACATAATAAACAGTCCTCTGGGTGTTCTATCTCGCCAATCCCAAAACCCAGCCATACTTCCCACATTTCCAAAATTGAATTATATCTCACCACGCTCAATCCACCGCATCCCTGCCAGCATCCAATAATCCGCTATGCACTTATCCACAGTTTTTGGCGGTTTTAAACAGAAAGTTGAACATCCGTTCTTTGATCTCAATTTTATTTCTATCAAAATCCGGAAGAATATAACGGTGGATGATTATGTTTTTTATCTTTATGTCTTGAAAAAACAATGGAAAATGGGATGTAAACAAAAGACGAAAATAGACGCAGTATTACGGGTATATATTCATTATTGCCAATGCTGTAAAAAATATTTTTTTGTGTAAAATAAATCAACAGCTATGAAAAGCACTTTTAAAATCAATCTTAACACAAGAGGACAAATTGCTGTCTTGATTGCAATTGCAAGTATCATAGTTGCCATTGGAGGATACTTCATTTATAACCATCAAGCAAACAAAACCTTACGGGAAAATGAAAAAAAATTGACTCTGATTGCAAAACTAGAATCAAAACAGTTATCCGCCTGGTTTCATAATGAATTGAAAGATATTCAAATAATTACAACATATTCATTCGTAGCTGAAGAAGTGAAAAAAATACTGGAATCGAACGCTTTGGCCGATAAATCAAGACTAACAAAATTTCTAAGTCAAATTAGAAATGAGGAAGATTATAATGATGTCATCATTGCATCTGCTGATGGAAAATTGGAGATTTGGGCCGGCGAACATCCTGGGGTTCTGAATGAGGTAGAACGACGAACCATCGAAAAAGCGTATCTACAGAAAAAAACGCTGAGCACAGAATTGTTTAGGCATAAGTCAGATGGCGAGGAAAAAATCATCATTTCCTTTATTTCCCTAATTAAAGATGCTGACAACAATATTTTGGCTGCTTTGATAGGAAGATATGATGTATCCCAAACTATTTATCCTATCATTGATGGATGGCCAATACCAAGCCAAACTGCCGAATCTTCTCTATTTAAACTAGAAAATGACAGCATCGTATATCTGAATAACCTGAAACACAATAACAACGCGGCTTTGAACTTGCGAATCCCGGTAAGAAACACTGAATTGCTTGCATCACAGGCCGTTTCCGGAAAGTTGGGCTTGGTATCAGGAAAGGATTATCGCAATGAAGATGTAACAGGTTTTGTTTCAAGAATTGAAGGCACACCCTGGTATCTTATATCAAAAATTGATGATAGCGAAATGTATCAAGGGAAATATGTAATTGCAGGAGTTGTTGCCGGATTTGTGCTGCTGTTAATTTTTATTATTATATTTTTTATTGTATTCATTTTCAACCGGAGGCAGAAAAACATTTACAAAGAGCTTTACAATAAAGAAAAAGAAGTCTGGCAACAGCAGGAGAAATTCAAAGTTACCATGGATAGTCTGGGCGAAGGCGTTATAGTTACTGATATGGATGCCAAAGTGCAATATATTAATAAACATGCCGAAGCGTTGACAGGATGGAATTACAGTGATGCACTGGGCCGAAATATTGGGGAAATTTATCCGCTGAAGAATGAAGAAACCGGTGAAAAGGAAAACAACATCCTTGAAAAAGTGATAAAATCTGGAATTGTTAAGGAACTTGCCAACCATACGCTGCTGGTTACAAAAAGCGGAAAAGAGATTCCTGTTATGGATATCGGCGCTCCAATTTTTGACGATGAAGGTTCACTGACAGGTATTGTCATTACGTTTCAGGATGAAACAGAAAAAAGAGCCCAGAATTGTCTTATCAAGGAAAGCGAGCGAAATTTACGTGAATTTTTCGAAAACGATATTACAGGCGATTATGCTGCAACTGCTGATGGCGAACTATTGAAGTGCAATCCAGCTTTTGCACGAATACTGGGTTATAGTTCACCTGATGAACTGGTTGGACGAAATATTATAGAATTTTACAGGGATCCGGTTGATAGAGAAGAATTTTTAAAAATCATTCAAGTGTCTAAGATTATGAATGGTTTTGATATGATTTTAAAATATAAAGATGGTTCGGAAATATTTTGCAAGGAAAATATTGTTGGCGTATTTGATGAATCAGGCAGTCTTGTCAGATATTTTGGCTACCTGCAGGATATCACTGAACAAAAAGAGGCGGAAGATAAATTACAGAATAGAGAACAACTGCTCTCATCGGTAATGGATACTCAGCAGGAGCTGATTTGCAGGTTTTTACCCGACACCACCCTCACTTTTGTAAACAAGGCCTATTGTAAACTTTTCAGTAAGACAGAAGAGGAACTTTTAGGGCAAAAGTTTTTAGTACTGGTACCCGAATCTGAATGGGAAGATATTTTTTCAAATTTGAAAAACTTGAATAAAAAAAATCCCCAAATAACCTATAAAAGTTCCGCATTCAAAGCAGATGGTTCTGTGATGACAATAGAATGGACAGATATCGCCATTTTTAATAATCAGGGGGAGTTGGTGGAGTTTCAGTCAGTAGGACATGATATTTCCGAAAAGTTAAAATCAGAAAAAGAGTTGTTATTCCTTCTGAAAATGAATGAACTGTTAAGAAAGATCGCTGCAGATTACATCAGTTTGCCTATGCATGAAACAGATTCATATATAGAAATGTCGTTGGGGGAAATTGGAAAATTCATAAAAGCCGACAGGGTTTATATATTTGATTACGACTGGCAATTGCATACCTGCTCAAACACTTTTGAATGGTGTGAGGAAGCAATAGAACCACAAATTGATAATTTACAAAATGTTTCTTTGGATGACATTCCCCATTGGTGGAACCCTCACAAACAAGGAATACCTTTAATAGTTGATGATGTTTTAGCCCTTGAAGAGTCAGATGTTGTTCGACAAATTCTTGAACCACAAAAAGTAAAAAGTCTGATTACAATTCCTATATTGGATAAAGGGAACTGTTTGGGGTTTGTTGGTTTAGATTATGTACAGGATTATTATAGTCCTTCAAAAAGAGAGAAAGATGTGTTATTTGTATTTGCTGATGTTCTGGCAAGTATTAATAGACAGGTTAAAATAAATAAGGAGCTTGTCAAATCCAAAGAAAAAGCGGAAGAAAGCGATAAACTGAAAACAGCCTTTATCAACAATATCTCCCATGAAATAAGAACCCCGTTGAATGGCATTCTGGGCTTTGGTCAATTTCTGGTTGAATCGGATCTTTCTGTAGAAGAGCGCAGAGATTATTTTGAACATGTCGAAAAATCAAGCAACCGGTTGATGAATACGGTTAGTGATTATATGGATATGGCCATGCTGGTTTCAAATACAATGAAAGCGAACAAAAAAGAATTTACATTGAAACCTGTTTTTGAAACGATATCAGCGAAAGCAAAACAGTTTTTTTTAGACAAAAGTATTGATTTCAAAGTTGAAATACCAATCGAACCGGCAGGCTTAACTGTTAATTCCGACCCTGAGTTCATACAAAAGATCTTTGATAAACTGATTGAAAACGCCGTTAAATTTACTGAGGAGGGGAGCATTATATGCGGTTATAAAATCAAAACTGAACATATCGAGTTCTTTGTAAAGGACACCGGAAGTGGAATAGAAAAGGATATGCAGGAATTGATTTTTGAAATGTTCAGACAGGAAAATTCAGCTATGACACGCGGACACGAAGGTAGCGGGCTTGGCTTAACTATCGCAGATGGATTGGTTAAAATACTTGGTGGCGAGATAACTGTTGCTTCAGAAAAAGGGAAAGGATCAGCATTTACATTCACCATACCCATAAAAAATTCTGGTAAGTCCATATCACCTGATGCAACAGCTGCAACTAAACCAATGAACACTAAAACACCACTCATTTTAATCGCTGAAGATATTGAGTCAAATTATGACTATCTGGCAATCGTATTAAAATCATTAGGCTATAACCATATTCACGCTATCAATGGAAAAGAAGCAGTAGATTTTTGCAGGCAAAATCCTGAAATCTCCATCGTTTTAATGGACATTAAAATGCCGGTGATGAATGGTGACGAAGCCACAAGGCAGATACGAACATTCTTGCCTGAACTGCCCATTATTGCAACCACTGCCCACGCGCAAACAGGAGACGAACATCGCTTTCTGGAAGTAGGTTGTAACGATTATATTGCAAAACCAATTAAAAAGGAAAAATTGCTGACAATAATCAGGAAGCACGTTGGATAGTTGAGAAAAGGGGATTAAGGCCCGAACCACATAATCCCACTAAAAATTAAGTTGTAAATTTACGACTTCAACGAAATAAAATTTATGGCGAACAGCAATCTTACCAATGCGAAAAATGCGAAAAACGACGAGTTCTATACGCAGTACCACGATATAGAAAAAGAAATCGCGGCTTATCTGGAATTTAACCCCGATGTTTTTGCATATTCCGGTGATATTGACCCCCTATTCCGGGATATTGACCCCCTTACAATAAGTCAATGATTCAAAGAGTGATTAGAGAGTGCAAAATTTTAATTTTACCAATGATTGAACATCCGTTCCTTTGTCCCCAATTCTATTTCCACAAAAATCTGGAAGCACATAAAGCTGAACGATTATGTTTTTTATCTTTATGTCTTGAAAAAAAAACAATGAAAAATGGTAAATAAGCACGATGTGAAAATAGATAGTATGGTGATTATTTACATACTACCAACAAGCCTGAAAAAAACAGCCGACAATTTGCTACATAAAGACAGAAGAAAAAGCTGAATGAATTGCAAACCCACAAACCAGCATATCTGCAAATCGCACAAGCTGACACACAGCCCAACTTATGCAAAAGTGCCAAACAAGCGAAGCGGTTCACGAACACCAGCAATAACAAACAACTCGTGAGTAAATTTTCCCACCCGCCTTACAATGATAATCTGTTGAAAACTTTGTATACTTTTTCAGAGGATTTTCCAAAAGAAGTTTGTATTTTTGACAAAATCATTCAAAATAAAATTGTTCAAAATGGACAGCTTAGGCGAAACGATAAGAAAACTACGGGAAGAGAAGGAATTGCCACTTCGGACAGTTGCGGCATTCCTTGACATTGACCAAGCAATTTTAAGCAAAATTGAGAGAGGACAACGCAATGCAAGCCGTGAACAGGTGATAAAACTTGCCGAGTTTTTTAAGATTAAAGAAAATGACTTGCTTGTTTCTTGGCTGTCTGACAAGTTGGTGTATGAAGTAGCAGACGAAGATGTGGCTTTGAAAGCCTTGCAAGTGGCAGAAGAAAAAGTAAAATACGCAAAGGCAAAAAAGGAAAAAAGAACACGATGAAGCTAAATATAAAACAAAGATTTGCTGTTGTAGGTATTTATATCGCATTAATATTGGGTATCGGTTTTTACTTTTCACCTGATTGGAAATTTCTTATTGACACAAACAATAGCTTAAATGTCGTTTTAATTGTAGTTGCTTTAAGTCTAGTCTTTGGTGTTTATATTTCAGAACCATACTTTACAAAACCGATTGATGTAATTTCAAAATGGATTACAATTTTGTTGTTTCTAATCGGGCTTAACAGCAAAGAATGTTTTTTACTTTATAATTATTGGCTCACAGCTTCCTTTATTTTTATTGGAGTTGCTTTACTTTTGGTTTTATTTCAGAATAACAGTCGTTTTGAAAAGCAGCAAAGAATTGCTGTTGATTTTATCTGCAAAATTTCAAGACCAGAAATCATTTTTTCACTTTTATATTTTACAGTTGTTATTTCGTTCTTCCAACACAAACCTATTGAGTTTCCCATACTAATTGGTTTTGGTTTTCTATTGGCAATAAACAAACCTGTAGTTTGGATAGTTGAATTTGTAACGAAGTTATTTAGAAGTGTAACTTCAAAATCGGATTTATCAAAATTTATCGGGCAAGTAATCGGACACGAAAGCACAGACCTTTACAAAGTTGAAATTCCAATTGATAACCCGTTAATACAAAGGAATTTAAAAGGCGAATTGATTTATTTAGAGAACATTAAAAATGGTGTTGTTGGAATTGTTTTGAGTGAGCGAATCTTGTTAGGTAAAAAATGGATTGAAATTCTATCTCTACGAGATAACGACAAAAACCTTATTTCTTTTGACATCAAATCCTCTTTACCACTAACAGGCGAAAAATCTATTTTTTCAAAAACAAACGCAGTTTATCTTTTAGACATAAACGCTTTGGAAGATGAAGTGAAAAATGCAATTGAGACAAACAACGTAAAAAAGAACTTCGATAACCTAATCGGAATTGTTTGGGAAGGTTCCACAATCAATAAAATAAGGTTTAATAAACTTTTTACAGACGAACTTCAAAAAGAAAGAAACATTGGTGAAGGAAGCATTATTCAAACTAAAATCGCCAACGAAGAAGTTTTGTATCAAATAATAGACGGAAGAACCAATGAAGAAACTTTGGAATTCAAAGATACTCACGGATACACTATTGGAACTGCACAAAAATTAGGAAAATACCTTACAGATGTTAATGAGTTAAACACAGTAAAATGGTTGCCTGAAATTTACACGCCAATATTTCTGCTTGAAGCCGAAGCAATAGAATACAATGCAAATAATTTTATTGGTAAACTACCAAATACGAATTATGGCATTCCCATTAAAATACCCCACGAACTTGTTACGCACAATACAGCAATACTTGGAATTTTGGGGATTGGAAAATCTTGTTTGACTTTTGAATTATTACAAAAACTAATTGTAACAACACAAATAAAAATATTTTGTGTTGATTTAACAAATCAATATGCTAAGGAACTTCCCGAGTATTTTGATTCGAATTTAATACAGGATGATTTCACACAGGCAGTGAGAACAGAAATAAAAGGAAAAATAAAAACCGGAAATTCTGACAATTCTAATTCTTGGGGAAACATACCTGAATACAAAGTAATATTTGATAGAGAACTTAATACATTTATTCAGTCAGACAAAAGAATACTTATATTAAACCCTGATTGGCATAATGTTGAAAAAGCTAATGCAGAGTATAAAATCACACATAATTCAGCATTAACAGCTTCAGAAAAAACAAGAATAATTTCCGAACAAATCTTCATAAAAGCTAAAGAAGCAGGAGAAACGCAAGACGCAAAATATTTAATTGTTTTTGAAGAGGCACACTCTCTTGTTCCGGAATGGAATTCAGTTGCAAATGACGGAGATAAAACAGCAACTAACGGCACAGCAAAAGTAATTTTACAAGGCAGAAAATACGGGTTAGGTTCTTTCGTAATTACACAACGCACAGCCAACATCAGCAAAAGTATATTAAATCAATGCAACACTATTTTCGCATTAAGAGTATTTGATGACACAGGAAAGCAATTTTTAGAAAATTACATTGGTTCTGATTATTCAAATTTGCTTCCTACTTTAGAAGAAAGACATTGTATTGCTATAGGTAAAGCATTAAAATTAAAACAACCTGTGATACTTGAATTAAATCACAAAGACAGAATACAAATACAACAGAATTTAGATACTTTGCCTTTGGTAGAAGAAAAACAATAACATAAAACGGAAAAAAATAAAGATATGCCAACACTCCATTTCAAAGGAAAAACTTTTGTGCAGAACCACCACTTGGCGGTGAAGTATCACCAATTGGTGCCGAAAAAAGAATTGAGCCTGACAGAAAAAGTTTCCTTGCACGATAACCTGATTATTCAAGGTGACAACCTGAAAGCGTTGAAGGCATTACTTCCAACTTATGCAGGAAAGGTAAAATGTATTTACATTGATGTTCCTTATAATACAGGCAACGAAAATTGGGTTTATAACGACAATGTAAATAGCCCAATGATTCAAGAATGGTTAGGGAAAGCCGTTGATATTGAAGATTTGACAAGGCACGATAAATGGCTTTGTATGATGATGCCACGATTGAAACTATTGCGTGAACTTTTAAGCGAAGATGGCGTAATTTTCATTTCTTGTGATGACAATGAACTTGCTAATTTACGTGTGTTGTTAAATGAAATTTTTGGTGAACCCAATTTTTATAGTCAAGTAATTGTAAGAGCAAATAGCAGGGGGCAAACTTATAATCAAATTGCAAAGACCCACGAATATTTAATTGTTTATACCAAAAATCCAGAAACTGAATTATTTGAACTTGAAAAAGATAGCGAATCAAATGATTTAAACCTTAATGATGAAATTGGGGCGTTTAATGTTCGAGAACTTAGAAATCGTAATCCGAAATTCGGAAAGCATAATCGTCCAAACTTGTTTTACCCGATTTATATAAACCCAAAATCAAGTGATAAAGACGGATTTTGCTTGGTCTCATTAACAGAAAGTAAAGAGTTTTCCGAAATGGTTGAACCTTTCAATTCTCAAATGAAGGAAAGTTGTTGGAGATGGGGAAAAGATAAGGTTACAAAAAACGTATCTGCAAAAACAACCACAAGCAACTTGGTTGCTAAAAAGAAAAATGATGGCTCTTATGGAATTTACGAGAAATATCGTAAAACTACTTTTAAACCAAAATCTATTTGGGACGACAATTCATTTTTGAATGAAACGGGAACAATTGAGTTAAGGGAATTGGGATTAGAAAATCAATTTGATTTTCCAAAACCGAAATCTTTGGTAAAGCAATGTATAGCCTTAGCCACAAGTGAAGGAGATATTGTTCTTGACAGCTTTGCAGGTTCAGGAACAACTGCACAAGCCGTATTGGAACTTAATGAGGAAAGCGGAATTGAAAGAAACTTCATTTTGGTAGAAATGGAGAATTATGCAAATGAATTAACAGCAGAAAGAACAAGACGTGTAATCAAAGGCGTAAAAACTGCCAAAAGCGAATTACTTAAAAAAGGAACAGGCGGCACATTCAGCTATTTTGAATTGGGCGATACTATCGAAATGGAAAGTTTGCTGAGAGGTAAAAACCTGCCCTCATTTACAGAGTTTGCCCGATACCTTTTCTACACCGCTACAGGCGAAGAATTTAACGAAAAGGCAATCAACGAAAAAACAGGCTTTATTGGCGAAAGCAAAAACTACGAAGCGTATTTGTTTTACAGAGCAGATATTGATTGGTTGAAGAAAAATGCCCTGACACTGGAACTTTGCAAATCGTTACCAGAGTTTAAGGGCAAACAGCGTTTGGTTTTTGCCCCTGCAAAATATGTTGACGACCATACTTTACTTGATTTCAGAATCGACTTTAGTCAATTACCTTACGAAATTTACAGAATACAAAAATGAGACTAAAGCACTATCAGGAAAAGGTTTTAAAGGAACTCAAAGAATACTTGAGTGCTTTGGTTAATACTAAAAAAGAGTTTGAAGAAATCGCTGCACTCAAACCACACTTGGCAAAGCATATCAACTTCCCGAAAGAGGCTTGGGAAAAGTCAACAGGTCGTTTGATTTATCATTCCAAAACCAACGGATTAAATGAGCCATTGCCTGACATTTATTTGAAAGTGCCAACCGGTGGCGGAAAAACTTTGGTAGCTTGCCACGCCATTGACAATATCCAAAAATCGTATCTCAACAAACAAACAGGATTGATTTTGTGGATTGTTCCCTCCACACAAATTTATCGTCAAACCATTTCTGCATTAAAAAACCGAGAACATCCATATCGTCAGGTTTTGGATATTTCAAGTGGTGGCAGAACGCTTATCAAGGAAAAAACAGAACTATTTAATCGCCTTGATGTGGAAGAAAATTTGGTTGTGCTTATGTTAATGCTTCCATCTGCCAATCGGCAAAACAAGGAAACATTAAAAGTTTTCAGAGACCAAGGCGGTTTTACTGACTTTTTCCCTCGTGAAGATGATTTTGAAGGACATAAAAAGCTAAAAGAATTGATTCCGAATTTGGATTGCTTCACAACCGAAATGGAAGTGTTCGGAACGCAAATAAAAACTTCGCTTGGAAATACGTTAAAGGTTTTGCGTCCGCTTGTGGTAATTGATGAAGGACACAGGGCTTACGGTGAATTGGCAAGAAATACAGTTAGAAATTTCAATCCTTCTTTTATTCTTGAATTATCGGCAACTCCCCCACCAAACAGTAATGAGTTGGTGAAAATTACAGGTCGGGAACTGCACGAGGAAGAAATGATAAAGTTGGATATTCACCTGACCAACAAAACAAGTTTAGATTGGCAGGACACTTTATTGGCAAGTTATGAAAAGCGAAACGATTTAGAGAAAAAAGCCAAAGAATATGAAGGAAACACAAGTGAATATATCCGTCCGATTTGTTTAGTTCAAGTTGAAAGAACAGGAAAAGACCAGAGAGATAAGAAGTTCATTCACGCGGAAGATGCCAAAGAATATTTGATCAAAAAATGCAATGTTCCAGAAAGTCATATTGCCATAAAATCAAGCGAAAAAGACGACATTGAAGGCATTGACCTATTTGCCATTGATTGCGAAATTCGTTATATCATAACCAAACAGGCATTGCAAGAAGGGTGGGATTGTTCATTTGCTTATGTGCTTACAGTTCTTACTAACCCATCATCAGCAACAGGAATAACTCAATTGGTTGGTCGAATTTTAAGACAACCATTTGCACGGAAAACCAAAATCAAAGATTTAGACGAGTGCTACGTTTACACGTTCCGCCAAAATGCAAGCACCTTGGTAAGAGACATTAAATCAGGTTTGGAAGATGAAGGATTAGGAGACATTGCAGGCAGAATTGTAAGTGATGATGCAGGAACAGATACAGGCGGTTTAAAAGACCGAGTAATGCAATATCGTTCGGGCTTTAAAAAGTTTGAAGGAAAAATATATTTGCCAAAATTCGTAATTCAGGAAAAAGAAAGTTGGAGAGATATGAATTTTGAAATTGATATTCTTGGCGAAATTGATTGGGAAAGTATCAATATTGATGAAATTAATAATCTTTCACTCCAAAACAAGCGTAACAAAGAACAGGAAATAGCTCTAGGTTTAAGTTATGAAGAAAGAGAATTGCTAAAAGAAACAGGCAGAGAAGAAAAGTCAGGCACTTTAGAAATTGACGAAGTTTTTCTAACAAGACAGATAACGGAAATCATTCCTAATCCTTGGCATTGTTTTCAAATCGGAGAAAAAGCCATTAAAATTCTCTTGGAAAAATACGAGCGTGAAATAGTTGCAGCCAATTTTGTTTTCATGATAGAGGAACTTAAAAAGATTTTAGAAAAAGAGCGAAACCGTTTATCGGAACAGGTTTTCAGAAAAATGGTTGCTGACAAAAAATTATGCTTCTTCCTGATTACAGATAAAGGAGGTTTTGAATTGCCATCAAGGATAAAAGTAAAGAGCAACAAACAGTTGGTGCGTAACGACAATACACCAATTCAAAAATCATTGTTTGACTATGTTCCCGAAGAAAACATAAACGACCTTGAAAAATCGGTTGCCATTTACCTTGACGAACAGGAAAAACTATTGTGGTGGTATCGCAATATGAGCAGACAGGACTATCACATACAAGGTTGGAAGCGAAATAAAATCTATCCTGACTTTCTAGCAGCGTCCCACGCCAATAGCGGGGCAGGCAAGCAAGAAGAAAAAGACGATTACGGAACGGTGTATGTTTTGGAAACAAAAGGAATCCACCTCAAAAATGAGGACACCAAATACAAGCAAGACGTATTTGCACTTTGCAACGAATTGGGAGCAAAGAAAGCTTGGAAAGAACTCTTTGACGAATTTCCAGACCATAACTTTGAATTTCAAGTGGTATTTGAGGACGAGTGGCAAAATAAGATTAACGAACTAATGGAATAGGACAATGCACAGGTGTATGCAAATGCCACAGCCCCTCAAAACCGACCTACAAGCCAAAGCTGTGGTAAGAGCTTCTACTTCCCTGCTTAAAGTTTCAGCAGACGTGCAAAAACTCTACAGTGACCCCTATATCAAAAACCGGAAAGGCATCTTTGAGTACATTCTCGGCGGTTCGGTCGACACAAAGCTGCTCGATATACGGGTTTTTGACGAGGCAACGAAAAAATTGGTGTACGCTGCTCAAACCGGACAAGCACAAACCAACGAAGAATCAAACTGTCCGCTTTGCGCCCTTGGGCACGATGCCAACAAACATAAGATTTGGAAGCTGGCAGAAATGGACGCCGACCATGTAGCTGCATGGAGCAAAGGTGGTGCAACAGCGCTCAAAAACTGTCAAATGCTATGCAAGACGCATAATAGGGCGAAAGGAAATAAGTAGAATGGCATAAGAGCCCAAACGGCCTATAGGTCGTTTTTGCCGGATTTCTATATGTTTTCAAATTCACAGCCTCAGCGGCACCGCGTTTGGGCGGGCTCACGCGCTGCATTGAACGGTCATCTTGCGTTGAATTAAACAATATTCGAGGACTTGAGCAATTTGTTAACTCAGGAATAGCGCTGAACCGTTTGCGAAGCGCTCGTGCAGCATGTTGAGATTCTTATTAATCTTACGCAATGAAAAGTCAGATGAATGGCTTGGGTAACTTAACTTTTGTCTAAATTTACACGAAAATTTGAACAGCGCCAATAGGACAAGCGATGAATTCAAGTGAAATATACACGCGTCAGTTTGGGTATATGCTCGTTGGGCGTAAGTTTAAACAACACACTGCACATTGACAGAATATCCGAAAGACATAATATTCAAATACGGTTGGAGAAAATACCAGCAAAGAGTACTTGACGACTTACAAGACCACTTAACTGATGGACATTTACACGTAATTGCTCCCCCAGGTTCAGGCAAGACAGTTTTAGGACTTGAAGTTGCTATTCGACTTAACAAACCGACTTTAATTCTTGCCCCGACAATTGCAATTCGTAACCAATGGATACAGCGTTTTTGCGAACTGTTCCTTCAAACCAACTTGACACCTGATTGGATTTCGAGAGACATTCGCAATCCAAAATTTATGACCGTTGTAACTTATCAAGGTCTTCACGCAGCTTGTAACAATTGGAGAATTGACGAAGAAGAAATTGACAACGAAGAAGAAGAAACCGGAGAAACAAACGGAAACGGCAAGTCAACAAATCCAAACCTTGACAACATTGTAAACGGACTAAAAACTCAAAACATCAAAACTATTGTTGTGGATGAAGCTCACCACTTAAAAAATGAATGGTGGCAAACGCTGACACAAGTTAAAGAAAAATTAGACCCAATTATTGTTGGCTTGACAGCCACCCCACCTTATGACGTTACAGCCACAGAATGGCAACGATACATTGACCTAAACGGACCTGTTGATACAGAAATTTCAGTTCCTGAATTAGTCATTGAAGGTGATTTATGTCCGCATCAAGACTATGTGTATTTCACGTTACCAACTGAAAAAGAAAACCAAAGCATTGTTGATTTCAGACAGAACGTTGAAAAGCTTTTTCAGGAAATAAAAAGTGATGAAACAATCATTCAGGCAATCGAACAACATCCCATTTGGCAAAACCCGACAGAACAATTGGATTGGATTTATAATAATCTATCTTATTACTCTGCTTGCCTGATATTTCTGAAATCGAACGAAAAAGAAATTCCTGAAACTCATCTTGAAGTTATTGGAGATAAAAAGTTTGAAATCCCCAAACTCGATTACGAATGGATTGAAACACTTTTAGATTTCTATCTCTACAGAGAGAAGGAAAACTTTAAAGCATTTGAAGATCATCAAAAAACTCTTGAAAATCGACTAAGAAGATACGGAGCAATTGAAAGACGACAAATCAACTTTTCGCACAATAAACGAGTAACAGGGTTTTTGACTTCAAGTATTAGCAAACTAAATGGCATCAAAGAGATTGTTGATTTTGAATACAAACAATTAGGCAAAGACTTAAGATTGGTAATTCTTTCCGACTTTATACGCAAAGAATTTTACATCAACGCACCTGAAAATAATCTCAAATTGAACAAAATTGGCATCATTCCAATTTTTGAAAAATTAAGACGAGAAAACAAGGACAATAAAAGAATTGCAGTCCTTACAGGTTCAATGATTATTCTTCCTATTAGTGCTTATGCAGCATTTGAAGAAAAAGCAGCGAAATATGTAATAACTCATATCAATTCAAGCCCTGTTCCTTTTGACAATGATTACATTTTAATCAGCCAAACAGAGCAACTCAAACACGATATAGTTCATATTGTAACTCAAATTTTTCAACGTGGAGAGATAGAAATATTAATTGGAACAAAATCATTGCTTGGCGAAGGTTGGGACGCACCAGCAATCAACTCTTTAATCTTGGCAAGTTTTGTAGGTTCGTTTGTTCTTTCAAATCAAATGCGTGGCAGAGCAATAAGAACTCAAAACGGAAATGGCGACAAAACAGGAAACATTTGGCATTTGGTCTGTATCGACCCAACTTCACCGACAGCCGGTGACGATTTTGATTTATTAAAAAGACGTTTTAGAAGTTTTGTAGGTGTTTCATTCAAAGAAGAATCCGGAATTGAAAATGGAATTGGACGTTTAAATTTATCAGAAAACATTCATCATAAAGAAGAAGCGGAGAAAAAGAATGTTGAAATGTTCTCCTATGCAGGCGACAGAGAAAGTCTAAAACAAAGATGGAAAACAGCACTTGAAACAGGCGTTACACTTGTTGAAGAAATCAAAATCCCATTTCCCGAAGAAATGGAATACAAAACTGTTAAGTCAATGTATCTGAATAAAACAATTCGTAACCTTTTAGCGACTTTAGGTTCGGGCTTAGTTGGTTTTGGTTTAGAAAGTTTACAAGGACTTGGCAGAGCAGCAAGGAACATTAAAACATCTCAAGACTTATATGTTATCCTTGCAATTTTTGGAGCCATAGGAATGGCTATTTTCGGCAGAATGACATTCAAAACAATAAGACTGTATATCAAATATCGAGACATTTCAAAAGATATTCAACAAATTGGAGACGCTCTCTTAAACTCATTAATTAAAGCAGGAGCAATAAAAACTGACTACTCTAAATTAAGGGTGGAAACTTCGGTGGACAATTGGGGTGCGGTTTTCTGTCATTTAGAAGGTGGAACAACTTTCGACAAATCAACTTTTATAATTGCACTTAAAGAAGTAATTGCACCGATTGACAATCCCAGATATGTAATTATCAGAAAGAACAAGTTTATGCTATTCGTAAAGCAAAAAGACTATCATTCTGTTCCTGAAATACTCGGACGAAATAAAAACTTAGCGGATTATTTTAAAAGCCAATGGGAAAGACTTGTTGGTTCTTGTGACTTGATTTTTACACGGACACTTGACGGCAGAAAAATACTTTTGAGGTCAAGAGTAAAATCATTGGCAGCACAATTTGACGACAAAGTAGAACACGTAAACAAATGGAGATGATAAGAAAACCTATTCCTAACACCAAGCCGAATAGCCGAAAACCCAAAAAATAGAGCCATAATCCTGCTAAGGTGTAATGACTTTTTGGTCTGTCCGTTATTCAGAGATCTGAAAAATAGTTTCTATATAATGAAACATTTTGTGTATCTTTGCACTTTCAAGAAGCAAATGAATGGATAAACTCTTTGACATTGTATTTTTAGACGAGACTTTTGAATTTCTCAGTAATCTTGAGAAGAAGCATTCCGAAAAAATCATTTTTAATATTCGTAAAGCTCAGACAAGACATGATCCTGAACTATTCAAAAAACTGAAAGACGAGATATGGGAATTCAGAACGCTATACCGAGGACTGCATTACAGACTACTTGCATTTTGGGACAAGACAGATTCTGAGAATACACTTGTCGTTTCAACACATGGAATAGTCAAAAAAACCAGTAAAACACCTGACAGCGAAATACAAAAGGCAAAGCAAGTTCGGTCACGATATTTTGAAGACAAAGAAATCACTAAAAAGACAAAGAAATGAAAACACATACATTAGACGAAGTTCAAGACAAACTTATCGGTAAAATTGGCACTCCAAACCGAGACAGATTTGAATATGAATTGCAAATGGATTTGATTGGACATGCAATAAAACAGACCAGACAGGAGCGAAAATTAACCCAGGAAGAGCTAGGAAAACTTATTGGCGTACAAAAAGCTCAAATCTCAAGAATTGAAAACAATGCCAGTAATGTTACAATAGAGACGCTTATGAGAGTATTTACTGCTTTACAGGCAAAAGTGATCTTAAGTGTTGAATTGCCTCATTTCAAAATCAGTCTTGGACAATAACAACGGCTCATAACACTAATTCAAAATAGCTGAAAAAAAAGCCATCATCCTGCTAAGGTGTAATGACTTTTTATTCTGGTCGATGTTCAGCGAACATTGCAAGCATCGATTATCACCTGAATGAATAAAAGCCGGGGAGGTAATTGATCCTTCTGAAAAGCCCAGATTGTTGATGCAAAACACATTTGAAAAAAACTGATTTGAGGCCAACGCCATGTGCTCCCATAAAATCAACATCTTTTCAGTGGATGACCTTAATCAGGAAGTTTTTGACTGGATTAAGAAAGCTTTTGATGCAGCAGAATAGCTTGCGTCAGGCGTTTTATCCCTGCAAGTCTTGTCCTCAAAATTGATGGTTCAAGTGCAATAAATTCAAATCAGGCACTAAATAAAAACTTTTTTACCTTTTAAATTTTAGCGTAACTTCGCGCTGAATGCTTTTATTCCTGAAAATCTGAATGAATATAACCATCGAAAACATTCTTCTCGTAGGATCTGCGTTGCTCTTTATCAGCATTGTGGCGGGTAAAACATCCTATAAGTTTGGTGTACCAACTTTGATTCTTTTCTTAAGCATCGGAATGCTTGCCGGTTCGGAAGGTGTTTTAGGAATCTATTTTAATGATCCTCAGATAGCGCAGTTCATTGGCATCGTATCACTCAATTTTATACTTTTTTCAGGTGGGCTCGACACCAACTGGAGCACGGTGAAGCCAGTTTTGTGGCAGGGTCTTTCTTTGTCAACACTTGGAGTTTTGTTAACTGCTTTCACAGTTGGATTGTTTGTCTGGCTGATCACTGATTTAACAATTTATGAAAGTTTACTGCTTGGATCGGTCGTTTCATCCACAGATGCGGCTGCTGTATTTTCGATCATGCGGTCAAAAAGTATGGCGCTCAAAAGCAATTTGCGTCCAACGCTGGAACTTGAAAGCGGAAGCAACGATCCAATGGCCTATGTGCTCACGATTGCGTTTTTAGCATTGGTTGTCAATCAGGATTTGAGCCCTTTTTCAATTATTCCCCTTTTTCTTCAGCAAATGGTTTTTGGTGGCCTTGCAGGATTTCTTTTTGGGAAATTGAGTAAATATGTCATCAATACAATCAATCTTGATTTTGAGGGACTCTATCCAGTACTTGCAATCTCACTTATGTTTGTAACTTTTTCAGCGACAGATTTCATTGGAGGAAATGGCTTTCTGGCCATCTATATTTGTGCGGTTTATTTAGGAAATCAAGATCTCATACACAAGAAAAGTATCCTCAGGGTTTATGATGGACTGGCATGGCTGATGCAGATTGTTTTGTTTCTTACGCTGGGTTTGCTTGTGTTTCCTTCGCACATAGTTCCGGTAATGGGCGTTGGTTTGCTTATATCCGTATTTCTGATTTTAGTTGCCCGTCCGGTAGCGGTTTTTCTGAGTCTTATTCCTTTCAGAATGAAGGCGAGGAGACGGTTTTACATCTCATGGGTAGGTTTAAGGGGTGCAGTTCCAATTGTTTTCGCAACATACCCTTTACTGGCAGGTATCGACAAAGCAGAAATGATTTTTAACATTGTCTTTTTTGTTTCGGTTTCTTCAATATTGATTCAAGGCACAACATTATCTACCATCGCAAAATGGCTGCATGTTGCACTGCCCGAAAAAGTGAAGCAAATCAGTCCGACAGATGCACTTCTGACCGAATATCCTAAAACAGCCCTGGAGGAGTTCATTATTGAACCTGACAGTTTGGTTGTCAATAAAAAAATTGTGGATATTGCTTTTCCAAAGTCTGCAATTATTGCCATGATAAAAAGAAGCAACAAGTATATCACACCGAATGGCTCCACCATCATTGAAGCAAACGATGTGCTTATCGTGCTTTCCGATAGAGTTGAAAACATTGAAAAAGTGGCAGATTGCCTGAAGTTTCAAAAGAAAAAATTGATTGGTCCGGATTTGCCTCAAGAAAGCGATTTCATTTGATCAGGAAATTATAATCTGTTTGATGTTGATCTAAAGTGACATCAGCCGAAATCATGGAATTATGTTTTCCATGGTTGTAAATTCTTTTGGGCTGCTAATAAAGCAAGAACAAGACACACATGCAACAGAATTTCTATATAAAATATTGGGCACTATTATGGTTTTGTGTCTTGCGTTAACTATAACAAAAAAACTTGTGTTTGACGTGTAGAATAATTACTTTTGTACGTCAAAATAATTATTAATTATGGAAACTAAATTGACATTGAGGCTCAATGATCATGTGATCGAAAGAGCCAAATTGTATGCACGTAGTCATAATATTAGTCTTTCGAAATTGATTGAATCATATCTTGACAGCGTAACCAGACAAAATGAAACTGAAAAAAAAACCTCATTCACTCCGCTTGTTGAAAGCTTAATTGGCGTGATAGATTTGCCTGCTGACTTTGATTACAAAAAGGAATATCATGATTATTTGGAAAAAAAATACAAATGAAAAAGCTTTTTGTCGACACAAATATCGTGATCGATTTGTTATCAAGGCGGGAACTATTTTTTGAAGAGGCTGCGATCGTATTTTCTTTGGCGGATAAGAAAAAGATAAAACTATCAGTATCATCATTAACGATAGCAAATACAAGTTATGCATTGTTGAAACAAATGGATTCGAACAAGGCAAAAGCAATTCTTAGAAAGCTGAGACTGATCGTTGAAATATTGCCCCTCGATGACAAGATTATTGATTTGGCATTGAATGACGAAACATTCAACGATTTTGAGGATAGCCTTCAGTATTTCACCGCACTGGAAAACGGACAAGATATTATATTAACCAGAAATCTAAAAGATTTTAAAAGTTCAAAGTTGCCAACTATGACCGCCAAACAATTCATTGAAGCATAGCAAGATAAGATGAAATGTTATTTAGGGAAAAAATAAGACTCAAAAGCGTCATAAAGCAATATGGAATGTTATCTGCTGGACTTTCTTTCCGGATGAATTATTTTAGTTGGATCTTGTCTTGTGTCGAAAACGTCAGTTATTAAAATGCCTTCACTTACTTATTTGTAAACAACTTTGTAATTCCCTGTAACCAAATAACGATGTCCTTCCTTTAAAATTTCAAGATTAGGTTCAATTTGTCCAGAATTCGGTTGTTGTTTAAGTTGTCTTGTCGAACTGAATATCTTAGTTTTAATTCGACTTGCAATATTATTTCCCGCAATTTCTTTATGGTAGATATAGATTTCTTTAAGCATTTCAATAGCAAAGTCTGACCAAATAATTTTCATGCGACTACCAATTTCTCGATTCCTTTTCTAACTTTTCTTGGTCTTGAAATTTTCCTAAGTGATAATCATCATTTGATTTCGATGCTCTGTCTGCTAATTCTTGTGTTGTAAACTGTCTTAAAGGTTGATTAGTCGATTGTAAGGTCTTGTTTATTGAGTCCTCAATTCTTTGAAATATTTTTTCATCTTGAAGTCCAATCAAGTATTCAATTAAATTTAGTTTCCTTGTCTGTAAGTCCATGACAGTTAATATTTATGTCAAAGGTAATATTTTTTCTACGGTTTTGAATTTGGTCAATATTTTCTTTTTTCAACCGGGCTTGCCCTTAATCTTATAGCTAATCATCCAAGCTGGTGATTTTTTGAAAGATAAATAGTATTCTGGGTATAGAGGTCTTTATGTATAATTCGTCCAAAAATAATACCGAGTTTAGATGAAGCATGAACTTTTCACCAGGTCTCTGATGCTCAGGACAGATCAGTAATGTGCTATTTATAGACTTTAGTTTTTTATACTATTTCTAATCCGGTTCTTTTTACTAAATCAATCAAAGGTGAGTCCTCATTATTATTAAACCTCCTCTTTCCAACAAGAAATGGCTCAATTTTTGAATTTACTCTTCTGGTCAAACTCCAAATTTTTCCAGCTAAATAATCATCCTCGTCTTCTGTCACAATCATTACATCAATGTCGCTATCTTCGTCAGCTGTATTTGACAAATAACTGCCATACAAATATGCTTTGTCGATGATTATGCCCTCCGACCGCAAAACAATAATATATTTCTTCAATATCTCTACAATCTCGCTTTCAGCCATTGTAATAAGATTTTAGTTTTTTCAAAGTATTCATTTACTTTTAAAATGTCTGGTAATGCTGGATTATAATCAGGATAACGTCCTTGCAATTGATATTTCATTAAAATTCCCAAAAATGTTACGGTTTCATCATCAAATTTCAAGTCTGCTTTTTCTGATAGATAAATCAAGTTATGCGACTTTGGGGCGAACTCTCCAGTTGCTTTAGCAACATGGGCTTTAATAGCTTTCTCGATCACTAAATGACAGAAAAACAATCCATGTATGATCCGTTTTTCTCGAATCAGTAGATCCGCAGTCATTAAATCATCACCTGCTCCCTTAATCCAATAACCTATCTGCTTATTAATATCGATCATAATTCGTAAACTAAGTATTCAAAGTTACTAAAAACTATCATCGTACAGATTCATTTTCTATAGTTTTTATTTTTTTTGTGATCCGGTTTGAAAAAATGCAAGTCATTATTGAGCCCAGCTTTCTCTGAATATCGACAAATTCTCAATGAACTTTCAATACAGTCCTCCAATATTGGGACATTTTATATTTTTACAATTGCGAAAGTTACTTAGCAGAATTAATTTTCTGTTCAACAATTGATTATGAATACTACCATGACAAAAAAAGAGATTACTGCTATAAAAGACATTGAAAGTTACATTGCCGGATTTCCTGCAACAACACAGGTATTACTACAGCAAATCAGAAATGCTATCAAAGAGGCAGCACCTGATGCGACTGAAACCATCAATTACCAGATGCCCACTTTTCAGCTGCATGGAAATCTGGTTCATTTCGCAGGCTATAAAAAGCACATCGGTTTTTATCCGTCCCCGTCAGGAATTGCTGCTTTCGAAAGCGAAATTGCACAATGGAGTTATGCAAAAGGTTCTGTACAGTTTCCTCTAAATGAACCTCTTCCGATTGAACTTATTCAAAGGATTGTTGCGTTTCGTGTTATCGAAAACAATGAAAAGAAGACAGCCAGAAAAAAATCAAAAAACGCCATATAGATTTCTGATTTTTTTAGCTTTCTGTTCTCATAAAGATCAAAACAGCAGTTAGAAAACAAAAACCAAAGCGGGGCTTCCTGCAAGTTTTATGCGGATTTCCTGAGACAGATTTACCGATTTATGGTCTTTGTGCGTTATAACCGGAATAGTTTCCTCCACGCCAAGTAACCTGATTTCATGCGTATCCTTCAATGAAATGTCTGGCATTAAAATGGTTTCCGGAATTTCCTCATCCTCCTGCAACAGCATGATTGCAAAACGCTTTTGACCATCTTTTGACTGCGTAAAATGGAATCCGTTTTCTTCATAAGGTAGCATTGGACGCGTGTCGTAAATGGCTTCACTATTTAAATCCATCCACTTACCAATGCCTTGCAGGCGCTCATAAACAGCATAAGTAAATTCTCCTGTTTTATCCGGGCCAACACCAAGAAGCAGATTTCCGCCCTTGGCAACAATTTTCACAAGTGTATGCACTGCCCAATGCACTGATTTGTATTTTTCGCCAGGACCAGTGCTGTACCAGCTGTCGCCCAGCGTAATGCAACTTTCCCAAGGATAGTCGGGCATCTTCACAGGGATTTGTTGTTCCGGGGTGCGGTAATTTTCAAACTCACCATGGACGGTTCTGTCAACTATCAGCAAGCCAGGTTGTTGTTCGCGCGCCATTTCTGCAATTGCAGGCATATCTATATCCTGTATCCATTGGTTTTTACCCAGCCATGGAAGTGTTTCTTCGGTAAGAGACCCGGCAGGGCGCACCCAACCACCATCGAGCCACAGAAGGTCAACGCTGCCATATTCTGTCATCAACTCCTGAATCTGATTATAGTTGAACTCCTTAAAGCGCTGCCATTTTTCCGGATACTTTTCCGGATTATAGTTCACATTGCGATCCGTGGGAGGAAAATAGGGCCACCAGTAGTCATGATGGTGCCAGTCGGCCTTGCTGAAATAGGCGCCAATAGCAAGACCTTCGTTGCGGAAAGCGGAAAAAACTTCTTGCACAACATTGCTTTTTGGGTGTTGGGCAAAAAGACTTTCACTGCCAGTGATTTTGTAATCAGAATATCTCGTATCAAACATACTGAAGCCATCGTGGTGCTTCGTTGTAAAAACAACATACTTCATTCCGGCATTTTTGGCTGCTTTTGCCCAGCCTTCCGGATTAAATGCATCAGGATAAAATTGTTTCTGAATGTCCTTGTATGCTTTCACATAAGCAGCATAATCCTCGGCATATGGCCCGCGGCGTTCGCACCATGGTTCGTCTTCCGGACAAAGACTCCAGCTTTCGACAATGCCCCATTCGCTGTATGGCCCCCAATGAATGATAATTCCAAACTTCCAGTCGCTCCAGCGATCAAGTTTTTCTCTGACAAGTGAATCTTCAGGAAATTGATAAACATCATTGTCAGCAAGGGTTTCAGCTGCAGGCCTGCTGCATGCCATGATCAAGAACAAAAAAACGAAAACTAATTTGTGCTGATTTTTCATGAAGGTGAAATTTGGTTTACCTATTTGAACATAATTGCTCAAAATTATAAAACAAAACAGCGCAAATAGAACTGAAATCCTACTTGGCAAAGAAAATACTTCCTTTGGGGCTAACGAACTGCGCTCTTGCTAAACTCGAAAAAGTTAAATAAACTAAATATCGTTTGCGACATATTTTATTTGCATAGATTTGCATCGTGTAAGATATAATCTTAAAAGATATTTTATTCTTACAAGACATTACAAAGTCAAATTTTTAAAATTATTCATCTTATGATAAGTAATACAAAAACAAATCTTTCGCAGAACATTGGCCGGATTTTACTTGGATTGATGCTGCTTTTTGCCGGCATTGGCCACCTCACATGGTCGCGGACAGAATTTCTGGCGCAGGTGCCGCAATGGGTTCCTTTAGATGCCGATTTGGTTGTTGTTTTGTCAGGGATTGCTGAAATAGCGCTTGGAATTGCCCTGCTGATATTTCTTAATTGGCGCGTTTGGGTTGGGATTGCCGTTGCGGCATTTTTCATAATCATATTTCCGGGAAACATTTCCCAGTATATCAATGGTGTGGATGCATTCGGACTGAATTCGGATCAGGCACGTGGCATCCGTTTGCTTTTTCAGCCCTTGTTGGTTGTCTGGGCTTTGTGGTCGACAGGAGCATGGAAAGCATTAAGAAATAAGTAAAAATGAATTAATACAAATGAATTTTATCAATAAAAAGGGACAACAAACTATGCAAAATGAATTTTATGCATTCTCAGCAAAAAGCCTTCAGGGCAATGATCTGAGCATGGCAAATTACAAAGGAATGACTGTTTTGGTCGTTAATACGGCAAGCAAATGCGGATTGACTCCCCAATATGAAGGTTTGGAAAGACTTTATGAAAAGTATAAGGACAAAGGTCTTGTTGTGCTGGGCTTCCCATGCAATCAGTTTGCCAATCAGGAACCGGGCGATGAAAAATCCATTTCAGACAATTGCCTGATTAATTACGGAGTCACATTTCCGATGTTTGCAAAAATTGATGTAAACGGTAAGAATGCTCATCCACTCTACAAATATTTGAGGAGTGAACTCGGCGGAATTTTTGGCAGCAAGATAAAATGGAACTTCACAAAATTCCTGATTGACAAAAACGGGAAACCAGTAAAACGATTTTCACCAACAACCAGTCCTGAGAAAATTGAAAAATACTTGATTGAATCTGGCGTTTTCGAAGAAAAGTAGCCTTTTCGAACTGCTACACATTTTTATTCACCATTAGCAATTTTAAAATATGTCATTCGAACAATTAAAACTCAGCAATCAATTTTGCTTTCCGGTATATGCAGCATCGCGCCTTATTACCAGAGTGTATCAGCCGCATCTTGACAAACTTGGTATCACCTATCCGCAATATCTGGTGCTGATGATTCTTTGGGAAACGGATGGTGTCACAGTAAATGAAATTTCGCAGAAACTTATTCTCAATACCAATACAGTTACACCCCTTCTGAAAAGAATGGAATCGCAGGGACTTATCACCAGAAAGCGGTCTGAAAGCGATGAGAGAAAAGTAATTATTCAGCTTACAGATAAAGGCAAAGCCATGCGTCTTGAAGCTGTCACAATCCCTGAGAAACTTGTAAATGGTCTGAATAAAGCTGCGATAACATTGGAAGAGCTTATCGAAACAAGGTCGAAACTAAATATTTTGATAGATTTTTTAAGAGAAAAAGAAGGACAAGCTGAATCCGGAAAAACAGAAGAATAAGAAGAATTTTTCTGCTGCAAAATGCTGAAAGATTAGCATTGGCTCAATGAAAACAAACATTGAGTGTAACTTTTCATGGATTTTTGCGTCAATGTTGCAGTGTTGTTATTCTTTTATACTTAAACCGCTGCATCTATGCTCATAAAACTTATACATTACAGCTATCGTGCGTTAAGTCGTCAGCGCACTTATGTAGTTCTCAATATTCTTGGGCTTTCTATTGGGATGGCCTGTAGTTTTATCATTGCTTTGTTCATTATGAATGAATTGAGCTACGATAATTACCATGATAAAAAAGACCAGATTTACAGGTTGATTCTTAATGGTAAAATTGGCGGACAGGAATTGAAAGTGACGTCTACAGCCTCGCCGATTGGCCCAACGATGAAGAATGAATTTCCTGAAGTAGCAGATTTTCTCAGATTGAATGGCCGCGGTAAAATTGTGGTTCGACATGAGGATCGGTTTTTTACGGAAGATGACTTTATTGAAGCAGATTCTTCTTTTTTTAATTTCTTCTCGATCGGACTGTTGCGCGGAGAGAAGGATAAAGTTTTGAATGCGCCTCATACAGTGGTGCTGTCTGAAACCACAGCAAAGAAAATTTTCGGCGAATCTGATCCCATTGATCAAATGCTGCGTATTGGAAACGATACGATCAAATACCGGGTGACCGGCGTGATGAACGATGTTCCGGAGAAAACCCATTTCAAGGCCAGTATGATCGGTTCGTTTATGACCAACAGACGTTCGAGCCAGAGTCAGTGGCTTTCAAACAGCTTTTCAACCTATTTGCTTCTTCATCCCCAATCGGATGCCAACGCCTTCGATGTAAGAATCAAAGATATGATTGTAAAGTACGTTGGCCCTGAGCTGCTGCAATATATGGGTGTCACGATGGATGAGTTTTATGCACAAGGCAATAAGTATACTTTGCTAATGCAACCTATGAAGGACATCCATCTCGACCCCTCGGTCATGCAGGACTTCAAGCCAGCCAACGACCCGAAATACCTTTGGATTTTCGGCAGTGTTGGCATACTGATTTTGCTTATCGCAGCCATAAATTTTATGAACCTCTCTACTGCTCAGGCAGGAAAAAGAGCCAAAGAGGTCGGTATCAAAAAAGTTGTAGGTTCTTCACGTGGCTTTCTGATCAGTCAGTTTCTTGTCGAAACCATCATGCTTGCCTTCGTGTCGCTTATTTTGGCGCTTGCAGTCACGCAAATGGCGCTTCCTTATTTCGATGAACTATTGGATACAAAGCTTTACATCGGGTTTTTCGAAAGATGGTATATCATACCCGGATTGCTGTTTATCACTGTGTTTATTGGGTTTTTGGCTGGAAGCTATCCTGCATTTTACCTGTCATCTTTCAATCCGTATGAAGTATTGAAAGGTAAATTGCGCAGCAGCACCGCAAGCATCAAACTGCGCAGTGTACTTGTAGTGCTGCAGTTTACGATTTCCATTGTGCTGATTATTGCAACAATCATCATGTTCCGGCAGATCAATTATATGCTCAACAAAGATCTTGGATTTAACAAAGAGCATGTAGTTGTTTTGAATAATGCCTCAGCTATTGGCGGAAAAATGCAAGCATTTAAAGAGGATGTCAAATCTTTGACTGGTGTGATTTCAATAGCTTCTTCAACTGCTGTACCCGGGCACAACAACAATAACAACGGCTATCGCATCAAAGGCAGGGAAGAAGGATTTCTACTGCAAACAAACTGGGTAGATTTTGACTATTTCGAAACTTATGGCTTCCAGCTTGCTGATGGTCGTTTTTTTGACAAGTCTTTCAGCACCGATAAAGATGCCTGCCTCATAAACGAGCGCGCTGCCAGAGATTTTCTTTTGACAGAACCACTTGAAGCCAGATTTGTTGAAGGCGACCCTTCAACGGATGAAGTGTATGAAATGCCAATAATCGGTCTGGTAAAGGATTTCCATTATGAATCGCTGCGAAACGACATCATGCCATATATTTTCAGATTTAAAAATGAAGACATCAGATGGGGTTATATCAGCATTCGTTTGTCGCCGCAGGCTTCGTCTGATATTGTATCCAGAATTGAAACTGTTTGGGCATCCTATACGGGCAATGAGCCGATGCAACATTTTTTCATGGAAAAAGACTTTGAGCGCATGTATAAGGAAGAAAAGCAAAATGGACAGCTTTCGATACTTTTCACGATTCTGGGGATAATGATCGCCTCGCTTGGGCTTTATGGCCTTACTTCTTTCACGGTAATTTCACGCACAAAGGAAATAGGAGTGCGAAAAACTTTTGGTGCATCCATCACTGACATCTGGTATCTTATTTCCAAAGAAATCATCATTCTGCTTACAATATCAACCGTATTGGCCTGGCCACTGGTTTATTGGGTTGCTGATATCTGGCTCAGAAATTATCACTACCGTATTGATTTGCGACTGACAGATTTTATTGCAGGTTTTGTGATTGCATTGGCCATTGCACTGCTCACAACAAGCTACAGAACAATTCTGGCCGCATCATCAAATCCATCTATCTCACTCCGCTATGAGTGATAGTATTGATCACAGTGTTTATGGAAATACGTAGGGCTTGCTGAAAAAGCCCTAAACTATTGAATTATTGAAAGTTAATTCAACAATACCGAATGGAGAAATGTAATAGTCCAATTATCGCTCACTCAATTGGCCTAACATTTCTATCCATCGGCATTATACCAAGACAACTTTTGGATTCATCTATAATTCACTTTGGTATAATATCTTAATTCTTGTGCACGGATTAGGGAGATATAGGTTCAAAAACCTTGCATCAGATATTTCGGTGCGCTGCACCTTGTATACACACCACCGGACAAAATTCTATAAATATTACCGGTGCGCTGCACCTGAAAATTGTAACACAGCGTGGAGTTAACCTTTGCAGGAAAATCAAAAAGAATTGAAACGGGAGGTGCAAAGCACCAAAATATCGACATTCTGAGTTTATCAGCAAGTCCTACGTATAAGTTTAGAGGCTATAGAACTTTTTTCGCTGTTCAAAATAGGAGAGGCCTTCTGATGTGGCTATGCTGCGAATAAGGCTTTCAAACATCTGGTTGAAAAGAACTTCGAACGAAAAAGTTGCCAGAGGAAAAAGTTCAGGATTATGAATATCAATCAAACGGCTTATATAGAGTCGGGCGATAAGCTCGGTACTCAGGTCGCTGCGGTAGAGTTGCTGTTCAATCCCTTCCCTAAGGTTGATGCGAATTTTTTCTGAAACAAAAGATAAACGTTTCTGAAACTGTGTCTGATAGGGGATGGGATAGCGTAACTTCAACTGTGGTGAGACTGAAGGAAAAATTTCAAAAAACCTCTCGGAAATTCTTATCGAGATTTTCAATAAAGCATCGATTGCATTCATGCTGTCATGGTCTATGTCGATGAGGATGTCTGAAAATTTACCCAACTCATGTTCCAGTAATTTTTCGACAAGTTCTTCAGGTGTTGACACAAATTGCTTCAGTTTCTCAATGGGCATTTCGGGTATTTGACTCAGGTTTTCAAATGACAAATCCACCGTTTTCATGTCTAAGACTTTTAAACGGATTAATTCCAGTATGGGTTTATGCTCTTCCTGAATCATAGTTGATTAAGTGGTTATTGAGTTCGCTGCAAAGGTAAAAAAAAACCAATTTGCGCCAAATGTATTGATGGATGATGCGCTGCAGGGAATCTGGTGATGAAATACAGTATTTGTTTCTGACATTTTTTGTCAATTGGTTCCGCCTGCGACAATCATTTTGCGTTTCATTTCAAGATTGCCTCCGCTTAAACTTAAAAAATAGGTTCCGGGAAGAAGTTTGTGTTCAGCATTTCTGAAGTTGAATTCATGTTTTCCGGCTTCCAAAATTTGATTGTTCAGAAGCACTTTGATTTCACGTCCTAAAGCATCATAGATGGCCAGATATACCTTTGTTTCTTTCATCAGCCGGAAGGAAACAATGGTATAATCCATAAATGGATTGGGTGAATTTTGTTCGAGATGCATAAAACTTTCAGTCTGGGATGGCAGCGAAACGGTCATGTCAACGATGGCAGTATACAAACTCAGGCTGCCATTGTTTTCCCGCCTTGTCCAGACTGGCCGGACAACATTGTTCACTGCTGCAATATTGTTGTAGTCGCCAAAGAAGTAGCCACTTTCCGATGGCGTAAACGGTTCGTCGCTGATTTTAAAATTCTCGAATGTAAGTCCGCCATCTTCCGAAACTGCCATAAATACATCTGTAGCATTGTTTACATGGTTGCGCCTGTCGTAAAAAACAAAATAGAGTGTGCCATTTGCCTGGTCGACGGCCATCCAGGTGAAAAACTGCTGTTTTCCGGGTGGGTCGTTGTTTACGCGGACTGGCTCAGACCAATTGTTGCCTCCATCGATCGATTTCACCAGCCAAATATCAGCATCATCATTTCCATTGCTCTGATCAGCGTAATTGATGTAAATTGTGCCATGGTTCGGGCCGTTACTCAAATCGCAGATTGTCACCGGAAACCCATTGCTTCTGCTGACACCGGGAATTGATAGATTCCATCCACCGGGTTGGGCTGTCACAAAAATATCGTTGTCGAGCCATGTTTCTCCTCCATCCAGCGAGCGGTCGAAAACAATTCCTGCAGGACCAGACCATGCAACATAAATTTCGCCATTTGGCCCTATGGCCGGAACTGCTCCTTCTGTCGTGTTGTCGCTGTCGATACAGTCGCCGGAAACTTCATTGATCGAGATCGCTTCACTCCATGTTTCACCTCCATCGAGTGATTTACTGAAACGTATATTGCTCTTACAGTTGGGGTTGCTGCTCCCGTAGGTGTCAAACTGTGTCCAGGTAACATAGATGACATTTGTATTTTTATCAACGACAGCCCAATGCTTGTCTTGCGCTTTGTTGCCATTCAAACCCATAAAAGTTCCCGGACTCCATGAATTGGTTTGCTTGTCAAATTTCTGACAAACAATGCGGTCAATCCAATTGCCGGCGACGGGGTTTGAAAGATGGAAGTAGTAAAAATCGCCAGTGGTATCAGTAATGATAACAGGGTCGCCCCAAACGCCATATTCAGGTGAGACAAGTATGCCCGATGTCCAGGTGTAGCCGGCATCCTGCGAATAATACCAATAATTCAGATTGGAGCCAACCATTATTTCCATTGTGTTTTTCGGATTGATGCAAACAGATGGCTCATTGGCAGCATTGAAATTGCCAATTTTTACATTCTGGAATTGTGCAAGCAAAGAAGTGCTTTGAAAGACAATCAAAAAAAATAAAATATTTTTCATGATTGTTGTTGCTGAAGAATCAATTTTTCATTCAGCTTGTTTTCTGAATTAGCGATTGCACATGCAATAGTAGAGTCGCCTGTAATATTTACAACGGTTCGCAGCATATCAAGCGGTCTGTCAACTGCAAAAATAAGGGCAATGCCTTCAGTTGGAATACCCACCGATGTGAGAACGATCACCAGCATGATCATCCCGGCGCCCGGAACTGCGGCCGAACCAATGGAAGCCAATGTTGCAGTTAGAATGATCGTAAGCTGCTGAACCAATGTAAGATCCATGCCATAAATCTGTGCAAGAAAAACTGCTGCCACAGCCTGATACAGACTTGTTCCATCCATATTTATGGTGGCTCCCAGTGGAAGAACAAAACTGGCTACTTCATTTTTAACCCCCAGGTTTTCTTCGCAACATTTCATTGTCAAAGGCAGTGTGGCTGCACTCGAACTGGTTGAAAATGCCAGCAGTTGTGCCGGAGCAATTCCTCTTAGAAACTGTTTGAAATTTATGACAGTCAACATACTTATAACACCCGGATATATTACAAAAACCATCAATAAAAGACCAATCACAACCGTGAGTGCATACATTCCAAGAGAGCCAAACAAGGCAAAGGTGTCGCCGGGATTATCACCGGCCATGTCTGTTGTTATGCTTGCAATCAGAGCAAATACGCCCAATGGTGCCGTATACATAATCATATTGATCATGCGCATCACAATTTCGTTCAGTGAGTCAAAAAACTGCCGCACAATCAAAGTTTTTTCCGCAGGCACCATCACGATGGCTATTCCAAATAAAAGTGAGAAAAAGATGATCTGCAACATACGGGTGTTGTTGGTAAGCGCTGCAAAAATGTTTTCAGGCACCAGATCAATCACAAACTGCAGAGGTCCGTTTTGCTGAACAGTTTGCTGGGTTATGTTCTGTGAATATTTGGCTTGAAATTCAGCTGATTTTTCAGCCGAAAGGAACTTTCCCGGATTGGTGATGTTGACGACAATCAAACCCATAGTTACTGCAATGACAGTGGTTACAAGGTATAATCCAATTGTTTTGAACCCGATTCTGGAAAGTCTCGAAACATCATTCAGGCCTGAGATGCCGTTGATAAGTGACACGATGATAAGCGGAACAGCAATGAGTTTGAGCAGACTGATAAAGATTGTTCCCCATGGTTTGATCCAATCGGTGGTAAACTGATGCCAGCCAAGGATTACGGCTACAACTCCAAACAGTATTCCGGCAGCCATTCCAATGAGGATAAGCCAATGCAGTGCGAGTTTTCGTCTTTTCATCTTAATTCATTAAATGAGGCGATCAAATCTGATTTTTACAAAAATTCCTTATATGCCTCAAAAGTAAAGCTTTTTTGTAAATACCCCCCAGCCTGTAAATAACAAATGAAAACTGCAAAAAAAGCAGTTATTTTGCAGTATATAAAATAAATTAAAATGGGAAAACCAAAACGCATAGGAATACTTACAGCTGGTGGCGATTGTCCGGGTATTAACGCTGCCATACGTGGAGTAGGAAAAACGGCTATCGTGAGTCATGGCATGGAAGTTATCGGAATTGCTTCAGGTTTCTCGGGGCTTATTCATAATGAGTTTGAGGTGCTAAGTGAAAATGCGCTCTCAGGAATTTTAACCCTTGGTGGTACAATTCTTGGCACCTCGCGTGAAAAACCTTTCAAGAAAAACGGTACTTTAGGTGCTGATAAGCCAAAACTCATCAAAAAGCACTACAAAGAAATGGGTTTGGATTGTATTGTTTGCATCGGTGGAAACGGAACCCAGAAAACTGCCGCTTTGCTTGCAGAAGAAGGCCTGAATGTGATTGGAATTCCAAAAACAATTGACAATGATGTGTTTGGCACTGATTTCACTTTTGGTTTCGATTCGGCCGTAACGATTGCTACAGAAGCTATCGACAGATTGCATACAACTGCCAACTCCCACAAACGCATTATGGTCATCGAACTTATGGGACATACTGCGGGATGGCTTACCTTGTATGCCGGAATGGCCGGTGGAGGTGATGTTATTCTGATCCCCGAACTTGGCTATGATATCAAAGTTATCAACCGTTATCTGCTCGACAGAGCCTACAAAAAGAAGCCCTATTCCATCGTTGTTGTTGCAGAGGGTGTTGAAAAACCAAAGGAGGAACTTTCAGCTGGTGCTTATATTGCAAAAATGATCGAAAAAGGTACACGCATAGAAACCCGCACAACAATTCTTGGCTATGTTCAACGCGGTGGCAGTCCTTCGCCAATGGACCGGATTCTGGCAACACGCTTTGGTTCTCACGCAGTTCAACTCATTGCAGAAGAAAGATTTGGCCGGATGGTGACAAACAAAGATGGCAAAACTTCCAGCATTTCTCTGAAAGAAGTAGGGGGTAAGCTCAGTCTTATTCCTACCGACCATTCATTAATAACCAAAGCCCGTGCACTTGATATTTGTATGGGTGATTACTGTAAATTTTAAAATTTAATTTTCTAATCAAGCTGCACTATGCTTTTTCAATCCATAGCAGGATACCTTCTCAGTGGAATTTTAACTTTTGGCGCACTCTTTTCATGGTTTTTAATGATTTCGGGAAGGTTTCGCCCGCATTTTATTATGCCTTGTGAAACAGAAGAATGTAAACAAAAGGCTTCTTTCTGGTTTTTTATGCAGTCGTTACTTTTGCTTTTTGCAGGTGGAATAGCTTTAATGCGCACCACCCAGATTCAGCAGGGACATACCGACAATGTGATTGAAAACCTTATCTACGGCTTGTCAAGTCTGCTTTTGATACGCGTTATCGGAGAGTTCAAGGTGCTCGGGTTTTTTCGATCAGAAAATGAATCGGAATTTGCACAAACAGACAGAAAAATTATAACCCCCTATTTTCTGATCGCATTTTTATTGAGTCTGGCTTTGGTAATTTAAATTCGTTGAAAAATTAAATTTGTTTTTATGATGCTTTATTTCAAGAGGTTACTATTTGCAATATGTATCTTGTTATTTGTAAACAGCACTTCAGCACAGCAACTCAACTGGCTTACTTTTTATGAACTATCAGGCCATACAGAGACTCCACGCTATGCCGAAACCATGAATTTTGTGAAGCAACTGGATGATTTTTCTGACAAAATTCAAACTAAAGTTTTTGGCATTAGTCCGCAAGGCAGGGAATTGGTTTATCTGGTTTATGACAGGGATGGATTAAATGATCCGCAAGCGATCAGGGATGCAGGCCGAATGGTTTTATTTGTTCAGGCTTGTATTCATCCGGGTGAGTCAGAAGGCAAAGATGCCATGCTGATGTTGCTCCGCGATTTAGTTGTGCATAAGCAAAACGCAAACCTGTTTCAAAATGTGAGCTTGCTTTTTATTCCTATTTTCAATGCAGACGGACACGAGCGTTTCAGTCCATATGGCCGGATCAATCAAAACGGACCTCTGGAGATGGGCTGGCGAACAACAGCACAAAACCTGAACCTGAATCGGGATCACCTTAAAGCTGATGCTCCAGAAATGCAGGCCTGGCTTCGTTTTTATCATCAATGGCAACCTGAGTTTTTTATTGATACACACACCTCCAATGGCGCAGATTATCAATATGTGATTACTTATGCGCTGGAAACAGGTGGTTTGATGGAAAAAAAACTGACTGACTGGCAAACTGATGTATACCTTCCGGAACTTGAAAAAACAATGGAAGCAGCAGGTTTTCCAATATTCCCCTATGTGAGTTTCAGGCGTTGGCACGACCCAAGGAGTGGACTTATTTCAGGTGTAGCATCACCTATTTTTTCTCAAGGCTATACAGGAATTCGTAATCGACCGGGTTTGCTTGTCGAAACGCACATGCTGAAGCCTTATCATTTGCGTGTTGAATCGACAAAAGAAATCATTCTTGCAACGCTCAAAATATTAAACAAGCAGCATAGTTCACTAAAGGAACTTATTCGCGAGGCAGATGATTTTACTGGCAGTAAAGCATTCAGAAGCCAGCCTTATCCATTGCGTTTCAATGTGGACATGACAGATAGTGTCATGCTTCCTTTTAAAGGGGTTGAATATGAGATTCTAAAAAGTGATCTTACATCCGGCGATTGGTTTGTATATAACAATACAAAACCGATTGATTTTCATTTGCCTATGTTCGATAAATCTAAAGCTGTTGTCGAGGTGAGTCTGCCGGAAGCCTATATCATTCCTGTTGAATGGCAGGATGTAATATATCGTTTGCAATTGCATGGCATCGAAATGTATCCTGTCCAAAGCGATTCAGAGCTGGAAACTGAGACTTACCGCTTCACAAGCATCGAGTGGAGTCGTGCTCCTTATGAGGGACGGCACAGAATTTCACAGATTCAGTTTGATGCAGAAACAAGCGTTCAGCTGTACCCAAAAGGCAGCATGGCCATTCCTATGAATCAGCCTCTTGCCCCACTTGCAGCCTACCTGCTTGAACCTCAAGCCAACGGGTCGTTGCTTGAATGGGGTTTTTTCAACATCATTTTTGAGCAAAAGGAATATGCCGAAACCTATGTGATGGAGCCACTTGCAAGGGCAATGCTTGACAGCGTTCCGGGGCTCAGAGCAGAATACGAAGCTAAAAAACTCTCTGAACCTGCTTTTGCAACAAATCAACGACAGCAGTTGAATTGGTTTTACAGTAAAACCCCCTGGTGGGATCAGCAATATATGCGATATCCTGTTGGCAGGATTGTTGACGAAACAAAAGTGCCGGAAGGATCAACACGGCGAACGCGTTAGATTTGAACTTCTCAGAAATGTATTATTAATGCATCTTTGCTATGATGCTTTGGCTTAATTCAAATAGTTTTTTAATTCTTCCGTCACCATTGGAAGTATATTATTTATCTGAGTTTCAATTTCAATAAGACTATCACGCGCTTCAGGGCTGGCTGAATCATGAATCTTTTCCAGCTTTGCGGCAGTCACAGCAAGTGAGTTCATCTGTATTGAGAAGGCCGTGCCCTTGAGTTTATGTGCTGCGGCACGAAGTGCTTCCAAATCGTTTTCTTCTATAAATTGCCTTACTTCGACAAGGGATTTTTGAAGGCTTTCCTGTAGGACAACCAAAAATTCGCGCAAGAAAACAGGGTCGTCACCCAGGTCTTCTTTAAGGGTTTCTATAGTAAACCGTTGTGAAACCGCAACTGCAGGTTTGGCCTTTTCTTTGACTTTAATGGCTGGATTTAGCCATTTTTTTATGGCAGCTGTAAAGTTTTCCTCAACAACAGGTTTCGCCAGAAAGTCGTTCATACCAAGTGCGAAACACTTTTCTTTTTCTCCTTTAACATTGCCTGCAGTTAAGGCCAGAATTGGAACAGCACCACTTTCATCGAGAAGGCGGATTTTTGTAGTAGCCTCGTAGCCGTTCATCAATGGCATTTGAATATCCATGAAGATGAGGTCAGGCAATTGTTTTGTACAGAATTCAACGGCTTCAAGGCCATTGTGGGCTTCATGAATAATTGAATCCGGAAGGATTTTTTTCAAAATTGTTTTTGCAAGCAGCAGGTTTACAGGATTATCCTCTACCAGAAGTATATGATATTTTCCACTAAAAATGATTTGCCCGATTATTTCAGGTTTTGTGCCTTCATCATCCTGATGTGGGATTTTGACAAGTGTCTCAAAAAGATTTTTAAGTTTTACGGGCTTAACCATCCTGACTTTTACTCCAAGACTTTCGCAGCGTCTTGCAATTTCTTCATCATCTGAGGAGCTATGCCATAAAATTATTTTGGTCTTAGGGTTTAGCGGCATATCAGCTTCCTGCATTTTTTTTATCACATCAAGACCATTGATTTCAGGCATGTGATAATCCATAAAAATGAGATCATAATCATTATCCACTTTAAGCTGTTGCAGTGCATCTGTTCCATCCAATGCTTCTTCAGCCATGATACCAAAATGATCAAGCATTTTGCTGAGAATAGTCCGGTTGTTTTGGTTGTCGTCAACTATCAATACTTTTTTAATCCATTGCAGGGGTTCAGATTGATTTTTAAGTCCATCCTCACATTTGAGAATCACATCAAAAAAGAAATTGCTTCCTTTGCCAGGCTCACTTTCAATCTGCAATTGACTTCCCATCAGGCCAAGCAAACGGTTTGATATAGTCAACCCAAGCCCTGTTCCTCCAAATCTCTTTGTTGTAGAGCTGTCTTCCTGGGTGAATGCCTCCAAAACCAATGAAAGTTTATCTGGATTAATCCCAATACCTGTATCGCGAACGCCAAATCTGAAGGTTCCAATTCCATTTTCAGCGGCATCAAGCATCTGTATCTTAAGTTCTATTTCACCTTTATTCGTAAATTTCACTGCATTGCTGAGTAAATTGATCAACACCTGCTTTAGCCGAACGATATCCGTATAGATAAAACGTGGCAGATTCAGCGGCATATTCAACAATATTTCCAAATCTTTTGAATGTGCCTGAAAAGCTACTATATCCACAGACTGACTTCCTATTTCATGAATGTCGGCTTTTTCGATAAAAAGCTCAAGCTTACCGGCCTCAATCTTGGAAAAATCAAGAATATCATTGATAATATTAAGCAGACCTTCAGCCGACTGACCAACAATTGTAAGATATTCTTTCTGGGTTGAAGAAAGATCTGTTTTTAATACAAGATCAGTGAATCCGATAACACCATTTAATGGGGTTCTGATTTCATGACTCATGTTGGCAAGAAACTCCGATTTAGCCTTACTTGCGTCTTCTAACTGCTTATTTTTTAGTTCAATTTCAGCTTTTTGGTTTTGTAATTGAAAAGTTCGGGCTATCACTTTTTGTTCCAGAAGCAGCTTTTGTTTTTTTAGTTTATTTGTCCTGAAAAGTACAAACAGATAAATCGCCAAAGCAAGCAGCAATACAGAAAGCACTCTTACCCACCATAGCTGATACCAGGGTGGCAAAACAACTATTTCAAGTTCTGCAGGCTCTTCATTCCAGATATTGCTGTTGTTTGCACCTTTCACTTTGAACACATAATTGCCCGGAGGAAGTCTGAAATAACTTGCACTTCGTTGTTCTGCATCGGTATGAACCCATTCAGACTGAAGTCCTTCAATCTTAAATGCATAGTGGTTTTTTAACGAATTGGTATAGTTGATTCCAACAAATTCAATTACAAGCTCACGATGGTTGTGCGATAAAACCAATCTTCGTTTACTTATCATAGCAGTATCCAGAATGCTGCCTGCTTCTGGCTTTTGAAGCTTGTTGTTGAGTTTTAGCCCTGTGAGATATACCCTGATTTTATTTGTGTTTAGAAAAATATCCTCAGGCTTAAAAAAACTTACCCCCGGACTACCTCCAAAATACATCTTGCCATCGGAACCAAAAAAAGCAGCTTCATTGCTAAAATCTCCTCCCTGAAGCCCGTCGTGTTTGTCGAAAACATGGATGTCTGTCAAGTTGCTGTCAAGTCGTACAAGCTGTTTATTTACGGCAATCCAGTATTGGTTCTTTTCATCCTGCAACATACTTACAACTACGCCCTCCCTTAAGAGCGTATGTTGTGTCAGTTGATGCAGTTTTTTATCTGCAGGATCAAAATAATGCAGGCCATTCGTTGAGGTTCCAATCCAGATGCGGTTTAAATGATCTTCAAAAAAGAAATTGATGTTTTCAATGTTGTCATCAAATGGAAATGGAATTATTTTATTTGTATTTAGATCGAAAATATCACTGCTCCTCAACCAAACCTGTCGTTTACTGTCTTCAAATAGGGTGGCTATTTTGTTGTTTCTTAAACGCAGTCCATTTTCGTCTGGTGTTTCAGATAAATAGCTGAAAGCCATGGTTTCCGGATTTAAAATATTCACACCTCCTCCCCATGTACCAACCCAGAGTTTACCATCGGAGATTTCCTTAATGGTAACAACGAAATTATTATTTAATGATTTACCATCAACCGGACCAGCACCTATGTTTTTAAAACTAACTTTTGCATCTTTTTCTATAATCATTTCATTCAGTCCCATGTCCGTTCCAATCCACAATGCACCGCTACTATGGCGTATTACCGAGCGAACAAGGTTGCTGTTTATTGTACCGGGTATATCAGGGTAGTGCTGAAAAACTTTTATATATCCATTGTTGCTGTTCCAAAGGTGAAGGCCGTTGTTTGTAGCCAGCCAGATGCTGTCAGGGCTGTCTTCCCATATGCCATAAACCAGATTTCCTTTTAATCCTCCTGTTTCTCCAGGTTTTTGGACGATGGATCTGAAAGGTTCTTTGAATGGGTTATAGTAGCTTATCCCCAAATCGGTGCCAATCCAGATGATGTCATTTTCATCTGCAAGAAGGCATTTCACATAGTTATTAATCAAACCATGTACATCATCAAATCCAGCTTCATGGTTAGTGAAAAGCATCTCTGTGGGATTAAACACAGAAACCCCCATATCGTGACCAATCCATATATTTCCATGGTTGTCAGTTACCATCGCCTTTATGTAATTATTGGCAAGACTTAACGGATCATTTTCAATATGTTTGAAGTGTGCTAAAAAAACACCTTCATTGCGGTGGAAAAGACTAAGGCCGCCATCTGAACCCACCCAAATCTGAGCTTCATTGTCTTCGGCAATTCTTTTGGCATACGGACTTGGCAAAGAATTATTATTGACAGTTACAATTTTGAGCGCATCAGGATTGAGGTGATCATCTACCCGGGCAAGGCCGGCATCTGTTGCCAACCACATCGTCGTGCGGCTGTCAATAAAAACATGTTTAATGTATTGAGATTTCAGGTCACTGTTACCGGGATGAAAATGCCATGTTTTTTTGTCAGCTATGCGATATGCAAACAATCCATTTGTAGTGGCTATCCAAATTACTTCATTTGAATCTATTGCAAGAAAATCAGGCTCAGACACGGAAAAGGCTTCGGCCACATCTGGAGGGAATGTTAAATGCTCAAAATCGTCAGTAAGAAAATTATATCGTGCCAGAATTCCACTTTGGGTGCCTATAATCATACCATTTTTTCCAGCATTCAGCAATGAGATGATGTTGTTGTCGGGAAGCGAACGAGGGTTATTTTTTTCATTGCGGAAAACTTCAAATCGATATCCGTCAAAACGGTTAAGGCCATTTTCTGTGGCAACCCACAACATGCCAAAATCGTCCATTTCCATTGCCTTTACCAACGCCCTCGACAAGCCTTGCTGTGTGGTTAAAGATTCGAAGCGAACAGCGTTGATTGATTGAGCGTTCAATGGATTGCATACAAAATATAAGGCTGCTAACGCGCCAATAAAAAAAGCCTTTATAATGCAAAACTTCATGAAAATTTAAATATCCGTTAAAAATACTTTCCAAAATTAATGTGGCAAATAATGCCAGAAAAAAGTAAATCTTTATTATTTCAAAATTAAGGAATTCGTGGGCACAAAATACATGCTTGAATTTTTTTTATAATCATAAGAACTTTGAAATAATCAAAGGCATCAGAAACCGTTAAGTTTCATTGTAACTGTTGGAATTAAAAGAAGGAATCCAAGTATTATCATCATCAGCACCAATGGCCAAACCCATTTCACCCATTTTTGGTAAGGAATCCGGGCCACTCCCAAAACAGCAATTAGCACACCTGATGTCGGGGTAATCATATTTGTGAATCCATCACCAAATTGAAATGCCATAACAGTGGCCTGACGTGAAACATTGATCAGATCGCTGAATGGAGCCATAATTGGCATGGTGATGGCCGCTTTTGCCGAACCTGAAGGAATAACTACATTGATGATTGTCTGAATAAGATACATTATACCAATAGAAGCTACCTGACCGAAATTGACCATTGCTTTTGAGAGTATAAAGAGAATGGAGTCAATAATGCCGCCATCTTCAAGTATCACGATGATGCCGCCGGCAAGCCCCACAATGACAGCCGCCGACAGAATGTCTTTTACGCCTTCAAGAAAAAGTTTTGCAATTTCATCCGCAGATTTATCGATAGCCATTCCGCTGGCAATACCCAAAGCCATAAACAGCGTCGCAATCTCCATCACATACCAGCCATAGCCCATCACACCTACGATCAGGAAAAGGATGGTGTAGGTGAGCAAAAGCAGAATAAAAAAGTGAACCGATTTGCGCAGACTCAGGTAACCTGTAATGGCAAAAAGTATCGTGGATGCAGGCAATACCCAAAAACTAAACGAGCTGTTTCCTATCGTCATTACTGTTTCCGGATGCAGGTAGGAGAAAACTATAAGTGCAAAAAGTATTAAAGCATAAACAAACCATGCCATCCGGGGTGTATAATAAACAACTTTCTCGTTATGCAACTGATCTCTGCTGCGCCAGTATGCATCTTCCTCATACATAATTGACTTTGTAGGATCTTTTTTCAGTTTGGAAGCGTATCGCAAAATGAAGTAAAAACCTACTGCATTGATGACAGCCCAGCAAAAAATCCTGTATTCAATTCCTGAAAAAAGCGGTATTTCGGCCAGACCCTGAGCGATGCCAATGGTGAATGGATTCAAAATGGCTCCGGCAAATCCGAGGTGGGCCGAAACATATACCAATCCAACTCCAACGATGGAATCATATCCCATTGAGATGGCAAGCGGGATTAAAATGATTGTAAAGGCAATTGTTTCTTCACTCATACCAAAAACAGCTCCAAAAATGCTAAACATCGTCATGATGAGCAACATAATGATATTGTCGACGCCAAACTTCTTCATTAAACGGTTGTGTTCAAGCTTTTTGGTAAACTTCAAAAAACTCAAAATACCCACGTCAATGGCTTTGCTTTGATTCATTATCCAGAAAGCCCCGCCAATCATGAGAATAAATATGATGATATTGCTTTGTTTTACAAAACCTTTGAAAAGCGCAGCAAAAACCTGCCAAGTCTGTGGTGAACTCTTAAATTCACTGCTTACAGCATCGGGCATCTGGCTTTTGTATTGAAAAACAAGTTCTGTTTTTTCCTGTCCTTCAACAAGACGTGTCATTTCAAGATATTTTCCAGGAGGAATTATCCATGTTAACAGAGCAGCAATAAGAATGATGCCGAAAACAATCACATAGGTATGGGGAACTTTGGCTTTTTTAAACATAAGTCAAATTGTTAATAGGCAAAAATAGGTCTTTTGGTTGAGTTTTAAATAGGAGTCCGGATTGAAAATCATTAATTTTTCATCCACTCAAACACCTGGTAATGTTCTCCATTCATGCCAATTTCCTGGTAGGTTCTTTGAGCTTTTTGATTGCTTTTATCCACGTAAAGTCTGATACCTCCAATATCAGTTTCAGATAAAGCCATTGTTTGAATGTGAGCATATAGTTTTCTGAAAATACCTTTCCGTCGGTAATCATTGTCAACATAAACCGATTGTATCCAATAGATTGTTTTATTGCGCCAGTCGCTCCACTCATAAGTAATGAGCAGAGACCCAACAATTTTGCCATCGAGTTCTGCAACAAAATAGCAGCCTTTCGATGGATTATCAAAAACAGTTTTTATTCCTTCGCTCAAAATCTCAGGGTTCAATCTTAAGTTTTCTGTTTCTTCGGCCATAAGTAGTTGAAAACCTGCTATAATTGGCCACTCTTCTGATTTAGCTTTACGGATAATAATCATAAGAATTTTGTTTACTTTTGCGAACTGCTTGCTGACAAATTTATTCATTTTATTGAAACGAAAGCTTTCTAATGAGCGACCAAATTAAACATGAGTGCGGTATTGCACTAATCCGTCTGCTGAAGCCTCTGGAATACTACTTAGCCAAATATGGAACCTCATTTTATGGGCTGCAGAAATTACATCTGCTTATGCAGAAACAGCATAACCGGGGTCAGGATGGAGCTGGTATAGCTGGCATAAAACTCGATATGGAGCCCGGGCAGAAATATATCAGCCGGCTGCGGTCTAACTCCAACACGCCAATAAAAGATATTTTCAATCAGGTATACGACAAACTCCAGGAGTTTAAAGAAAGAAATCCGGCACGATTGAATGATGTACAGTGGCTGAAGCAAAATTTCAATTTTACAGGCGAACTTTTTATGGGCCATTTGCGCTACGGCACATTTGGTCTCAACGATGTAATGAATCTTCATCCTTTTGTACGCAATAACAATTGGATGACACGCAACCTCGTTCTGGCCGGAAATTTCAATATGACCAATGTGGATGAATTGTTCAACAAGCTCGTTGAATTGGGTCAGTATCCTGTTGAAACATCTGATACAGTGACTGTTCTGGAGAAAATTGGTCATTTTCTGGATGAAGAAAACGAACGGATTTATCAGAAATATCGTGTCTCAGGAATGAGTAAGCGTGATATTTCTCACAAGATTGCAGCAGAATTGGATGTGCGCAGCATACTGGAAGAGAGTTCTCAGTATTGGGATGGAGGGTATGTAATTACGGGGATGATTGGTCACGGAGATGCTTTTGTAATGCGCGATCCGGCTGGTATTCGCCCGGCATATTATTATGCTGATGACGAAATAGTTGTTGCCACATCTGAAAGACCTCCTATTCAAACAGCTTTCAATATAAAACGCGAACTGATAAACGAAGTAAAGCCGGGTCATGCGCTGATTATAAAAAAGGACGGTACATGGAGCGAGGAAATGTGCAAAGAACCTACAGCACGGCGATCCTGTTCATTTGAGCGGATTTATTTTTCGCGTGGAACCGATGCAGATATTTATCAGGAGCGCAAAATGCTTGGCAAACTTCTCGCGCCGATGGTTCTGAAGACCATTGATTATGACCTGAAAAACACAGTTTTTTCCTTCATTCCAAATACTGCTTCAGCAGCTTTCAGAGGACTGGCCCAGGAATTGAATGATCACAGCCTTCAGGTGAAAAAAGAAAGAATACTTGCAGCCGGCAATGAACTTACAGAAGAAATGCTCAATGAAATTTTTGAGTCGCGCTTACGGATTGAAGATATCGCTGTAAAAGATATGAAACTACGGACTTTCATCACCCAGGATAATCAACGTGATGATCTTGTTGCGCATGTCTATGATGTGACATATGGCGTCGTACGTTCAGGTACTGATACTTTGGTGGTGATTGATGACTCAATTGTCCGTGGCACGACACTTCGAAACAGTATCGTCCGGATTCTTGATCGCCTTGAGCCAAAACATATCGTTATCGCTTCATCTGCACCTCAAATCCGCTATCCCGATTGCTATGGTATCGACATGGCAAAACTGAGCGATTTCATTGCTTTCAGAGCAGCCATAGCACTTTTGAAAGATACAAGGCAGGAGCATGTTATCAACAAAGTTTATCAATTATCGAAAGCACAGGTGCATCTTCCGAAAGAAGAAATTGTCAATTATGTGAAGTTAATCTATAAGCCATTTACAGCAGAACAAATTTCCGGAAAGATCGCTCAGATGATTACGCCTCCTTCAATAAAAGCGCAAGTAACTGTTGTTTATCAATCCATTGAAAACCTGCACAAAGCAACACCAAATCACCTAGGCGACTGGTATTTTACAGGCGATTATCCAACACCGGGTGGAAATAAAGTTGTAAACAGATCCTTTATCAATTATATTGAAGGTCGCGATGAAAGGGCTTATTAAAGGTATTGATGAGCAAAAGCCTGCTTAAAGGTTTGCAACAATCTTACTTCTGATTTCTTCCAGTTCTTCAGGGCTCAAGGCAAGTTTGGTCTTGCTGAAATCCATGTCAAAAATGCTGTTGATCGGAATAAGGTGAATATGTGCATGTGGAACCTCCAGACCAATTACTGTCACGCCAATTCGCTTACATGGAATTGTTTTTTCTATGGCAAGACCTACTTTTTTCGCAAAAACCATCATTGCGGCCAGTTCTTCATCTTCTATGTTAAAGATGTAATCTGTTTCTTTTTTAGGAATTACCAAAGCATGTCCTTTTGCCAATGGATTTATATCCAGAAAGGCAAGAAAGTCGTTATTTTCTGCAATACGGTAGCAAGGAATCTCACCTGCAACAATCCGTGAAAAAATACTTGCCATATCAATGAAGGTGTTAACGTGAAATTTCGATTATTTCAAAAGTCATTTTTCCAGCCGGAACAGCAATTTCAGCCATGTCGCCAACACTTTTGCCTAAAAGGCCTTTTGCTATCGGGGAGTTTACAGAGATTTTCCCACTTTTCAGGTCAGCTTCTTTTTCAGGTACCAGAACATAGCTCATGCTTGCTCCATTTTTCAGGTTTTTAATTTTCACTTTTGAGAGCAGTAAAACCTTTGTTGTGTCCATTTTTGACTCATCAAGAACTCTGGCGCTCATCAATAAATCCTGCAGCTGTGAAATTTTCATTTCAAGCATTCCCTGCGCCTCCTTTGCAGCATCATATTCTGCATTTTCCGACAAATCACCTTTGTCGCGCGCCTCGGCAATCATCTGAGAGATTTTTGGTCGTTCTCTGTTTATGAGCTCGGCCAGTTCGTCTTTAAGTCTTTGAAGCCCTTCCTCTGTAAAATATTTGGTCTCCGACATAGCAATTAGGTTTTATTATATGAAGTAAAAAAGACCCTTAGCAGAGTAAGGGCCTTTTTCAAATGCAAAGGTACTTATTTTTTAAATATACTAAGAGTTTAGAAACTAATCCTTGCTCCGATGGTATGATTTCCGTTAAAATGATCTGTTGTACGATAGGAGTAGTCAACGGAGAAAACGGAACCGCTTTCCTTGTTTAAAGGAACCTGAACACTGAATCCACCGCTAAACCCTTTGCTCACATTTGTGCGCATGTCAGTTTCAATATTATCCCAAATACCTTCTTCATAGGTGTATCCGGCACGAAGCAACAAATAATCTTTCAAACTAAATTCACCTCCAACGGTAATCTGGTCTTTGGTGAATGAGTTTGAGGTGAAGTTTCCTGCCATTGTAAAGCGGTAATCGTTTTCAAAAAGAAAATCATATCCTGCACCGATTACCAGTTGGGTAGGTAATTCAAAAGCTTCAACAGGCATTTCAGATGTAAATTGTGTTTCCTGACCCGGAATAAAAATTCTCATCTTTAATCCGTCGCCTGAAAATCTCAAGGTAGGCCCAATGTTTTTGAGTGTAATTCCGAAATGGATGTTTTCCATTGCTCCGGTTACATATTGTATACCTGCATCCAATGCAACACCTTGTGCACTCATATCAGAGATACTTTGTGAAATAATTTTCATCACAAAACCACCATGAATACTGTTTGAGAAAGATTTTGCATATGAAATTCCAACATTAAGCAGATTAGGTGAGAATGATCCCAAACCTCCATCCGGACTATCGGTAGTAGTGATTGGAATGTCTCCGAAATTCATTGACATTATCGCCAATCCCAACGCACCGGATTCACTTACTTTTTGGGAAAACCCAAAAGAATAGATGTTGACATCGGTTCCTTTGAGCCATGTTGTATGGGCAAAGATGAGCTCTGTCTTTTTTGTAAATGCAAGACCACCCACATTACTCCAGGTTGATTCGAGTCCCTTGATACCAGACATTCCGGCATTACCCCATCCTGAGCTTCTTGCCCAAGGATTGATTAGAAGCTCTGCTGCTCCGGCCTGACCCGACCTGTCTTTGTTACCAGCCTGCAGATTTCCTGCCCCAACAATAAAGATGAGGCTTAATGCGATTATGTATCTATAAAAAGTATTCATTTTCATTCTTTTTTTTGGTTCGCAATTCAGGTGGTTTTTAGAATGTGTTCAGGTCAATCGGACGAAGTGCTCCAAACCATTTAATGATCCTCTCACCATCTTCGGATTTGATGTGGATGAGGTATACACCACTTGCGATAGGCACACCTGCAAAGTTTTTCAAATCCCAGTCAATGGAAGTTTTAGGTTCATCCTTCTTAAACTGCCTGATTTTTGTACCATTCATATTATAAATAGTTATCACGCACCTCTCAGGCAGGTTGGTTATTTTGATACGATTGTCGAGGGCATTCCTTTCATATGAAGAATAAGCATAATAAGGATTGGGTACAGCAGTAATCAGGTCAAGATCTGTTTGAATTTTGGCTGGATCACGATAAGTTGTAGCTACGTTATTTGTGCTGAATGCATATTTTGGATAGAAGTTGTTTACATCTCTGCCAGCATAAACAGAATCCAAAGCGTATTCCGCAAAACCTCTTTCATAAGGCTTGGCAACGCGAATCCGTATTTTAACATCATTTGAAAGCCACTGTTCACCTTTAACACCCATTGGCATTCCTACCCACATTACCTGACGGAATAATCTGTTTCCAAAAACTGAGGCTACCTGTGGAAGCGCTTTTGAAATGGTATCCATTGTAGTGAAGGCATATTTACCGGCATCATATGCAGGCGACATGAATTTAACCGTTCCTGAAGGTGGTGTTTCATCCATACGCATTACATACACAAAATGCTTTCCTCCAAATACCGGATTAAGGTCGATACGGGAGAAAATTGTCGGATCAAGAAGCTGAGATGGTAAACTCAGGTCTTTTGAAGGCGGGTTGAACTTCATGTCTCTGCCGTTGAATTGAGGAAGGAAGGAGTCTTCACCAAAGAACATATTTAGTCTTGCTCCGGTTTCAATATTGATTGCATAACCCGGGAACCAACCCATACCATAACTTGAAATATAGTTGGCATCTTCTGGATTATTACTTGGAATAAGATCCATTGATGCAGCAAAATTTCCATTTTTATCTACCGAAGGGGATTTGCGAAGCTGGTGTCTTTTGGCATTTCCTTGGGATAGATTTTCGTCTAACTGCATTTCAATTACCGGGCATCGTGTCCATTTAGACTTGTCAGAGGTGATAACAATATCAACACTGGCAAGGTCAGAGAATTTTGCATCCTGTTTTGATCCGGACGAAAGAGCTGGACCTGGATCGTTATCTGCACTCTGTTTTGAATGTGATGTCAATACATAAGGAGCCCAGGTTCCATTTGCAATTTTTTCATAGTTTTCGGTCGGGTCAAATGGATTAAATGGTGACTCATTCATGTTATTGTCACTGTTATTGGAATTCTCCTGATCCTTATAGGTCCCTGAACGAATCCAGTTGATCGCAAAACCAGGTATATCTTCATCACGGATACCATCAAGCCAACGTTTCGAGCTGTCCTGATATATTACCTGAGCAGTAATGAAGCCATTGTTCTTCGAAAGTATTTTATTAATGGATGGATTCGTACTGCCATCTGATACAGTTCCAACGCGGACTGGACCAACATTGTAGGGCTGATCAATTTGAATTGAAATACCGCGTTCAGTCCAAACACGTTCGTCATTGGCAACAATTGTTGTATCAGAAAACAAAGTGTCGTTTGTTTTGATGTCACGCAAATACCATCTTGAGACAAACTTCAATGCAGAGTCACCTGCGATAATAGGATCACGTGTTACGTTTTGTACATAGAAAGGTCTGAGTGAATCCATCCAAAGTTCGTAATCAGCAGCAACTACATTTAATGGATCAATAACTTTAATGTTCACTGGTCCTTTTCCTTGTACATAAACCGGATTGTAGGCTATTGGATAATCCGGACTTCCAAAAACATTCGTTGCACTTGCCGGTTGTTTGCTTAAAATTTCCTTGATTGTATTTTCAGAAAGCTCAAGCTCAACTCCGCCGTTACCCCTGCCGGCAATACGTGTGATTTCGACACCGCTTCCATATTCAGCATTGGCAATAAGCCCATTGTTTATGATATGTGGTATTGCAGTATAGGTTTTTATGTTTTTCCTGCCAGCAAGGTAAGGAAGTTTTTGACCAAACAATCCACCCAGGACACCGGGCTCATCTGTGTATGGCATATATTCGTTGTGTGCATAAGCGATAGCCATGAAATAGTATTGCTTATGATTGACCAAGCGCACATCACCGGTTGCAAAAGCATCCTGTGTGATTTTGAATGAATGTTGGATTCCATTATCTCCACCTCTTACTTCAACTACCGGAACTGTTGCTCCGATTGACTCGTCAAAATAGTAGTTTACCAATTTACTAATACCGTTTTTCTTGTCAAACTGAGCAACAAGTCGAACGAGGTTGGCATCTTTAAGACTTTCAACGCTAACTCTTTCATTTTTTAGCTGGAAAATCTGATAGCCTTCAAAACGGTATAATGAGTCACTGCGTTTTGTTGGTTCAGTTGGATGAGGCTGAATAATGTTTGGATCAAATTCAGTATATGATTCCTTGTAATTGTTTGAAGAAGGCGAATTTGATATGTAAACAATAAATTCACGGTCAAGTTCCTGGAAAGCAAGATCAGGGGCATTTGGCCCGTCAATTACTTTAAAGCAATTGTCAAATAGAGCCTGTGCTTTATCGTCAACTACTCTTAACAGTTCAACTGAAGCAAAAGGACCTCCTGAAGTAGCACGTGCCCATGGAATACCAACAGTAATGTAGTTTACGGCACCAGGCTTAAGAGTAAAAGGACCGGCTGACTGCATAAAACGACGGTCTCCGGGAGGATTAGGTCCGCCATTGTTACCAGTTTCTTCAGTCCAGTAGAAACCATCAATGCCGAAGCCACCATTTGGTGGAGCTCCTCCAGTACCCCAGTTACAAGGATCGCTGTCGCCAGGAAACATGAAGTCGCAAACCGGACCAACAGTTCCGGGCGCACCAGGGAAAGCTGTTCCACCGTATTCCATTCTCTGACCGTTTCTCCAGATACCTTTAAGGTAGTTGTAATATTCCTGCGCTGTTCTGGGGTCACCGCTTTGTGAATTATCATTGTTGTGATAAACAAAACGACGCATACCGAAACGTTCATTGCCCGGAACACCATCACCGAAATTCACTCCATTAATACTTTCATCGCATAACTGTTCACGTCCTATTGTGTCATTGGATGTAGGATCAAGGAGATAACGGTATTTAGGTCTGTCGAAAGGAAGCGGGTCCATGTATGGTCCCTGAAAAAAGTCAACACCAACTGCCGGTGGTTGTTCGCCGTATGATTCAGGCTCACCACTTCCATCAACAGCTTTTCCGTTATAACAATATCCTAATCCGCGACCAACATCACAACCAACGAAGTCATCATCTGCTTTGCCAAGGTCGGTATCAATCCAGGGAGAAAAATAAGTATCAGTAAGTTCAAAGGTTGAACGGTTTATAATTTCATAACTATAGAAAGTCATGTTGTTTACTTCATCGTTTGTTGCAAAGGCAAAAGCCTGAGCCCTGATTTCCAATCCAATTGCTGAACCGCCGGTTTCGGTGTGGATATTGCCTTTATCATTAAAAACCCACCAGATTGTCTGGTCACCTTTAATGACCTGGTCGGCTAAAACAGAACCCCAGATTGCACCTTCAATTGATTCATCCATCGTAGGAGTTCTTGTTTGACACAGGCTGTTATCAATGTCATAGTATGGATAATCACCGGCAAAAGGATTGTATTCACCATCTCCGTCTACATCATAGAATGGAGCCAGATAATAGCTTTGTTTTTTTGAAACATCGCCGTGAACAGGCCATTCAAGGATTTCTTTGGGAATTGTGTATGATTCACTTGGAATAAAAGCACCTGTAACCGGATCGGTATTTGCTAAAAATTCGTCAACATGTGCCCTGGTAATTTTCCACTGACGGTCGAATTGCGCACAGGTTGCTTCATCAATAGCAGCAGTGCCATCAATGGTAAGTGGACCAGTCCAGTAATCATTACCAACCTGACGGAACCTTAAGGCTGCCAGTTTTAGCTGGTTATTGATATCTGTTCCACCAATCCAAAGTGAGCCGGCAAAAATTGAAGTTGCTGAACCAGCTTTTGGAATATAATATTTGGCACCTGTTCCACCCGGAAGGTCCCACCACATGTCACCACCTGCATTGATACGTGCTCTTACATTGTTGACGTCGAGCCATTCAAAAGCAGAGGATGGAGAGCAACCAGCTGTGGTTTGCTTTAAAGCGTAAGTGGATTTCTGACCTTTCTCATACAGGAACTCTTTCGCAAAAGCCTGATTGACGGACAGTAAAATGAAAGCTGCAACAAACAGCATTTGGATAATATTCTTCATTTTTCCTTTTATTTTTTTCATTTTCGTTAAGATTTTTCAGTTAACCGACCTGTCAAAAATTAAACATTACACCTAATCTGATTTGGCGTGGAGAACTGTAATTACCCGGACGGTTTACAAAAACCTCGTAGATTTCTCTGAAGGCAATAGGGTCAGTCTGATTATTTATCTGCCTCTGCCATTCAGGGGCTGCCAAATAGCCATCATCATCAGGGTTGCCGGTGGCAGGATAAACTCTAAGTACGTTTCTTGTGTCTAAGACATTCAACACCTGAAGGTATGCGTTAAGGTATGCTTTGCGTTTACTTCCATCGTCTTTTTTATTCAAATTGATGTCAAAATCTTTATCTACTCTCAGGTCTAGACGGAATTGCCATGGCAAACGCGAGCCAAAATAGGTTCCCTTTAAGAGGTTGCTAACGGATGAAAGTGGTGAGTTAACATTTCGTGAAGCAGTGTAAGGTGTACCCGAACCTCCCAAAACTGTAAGAGAAAAACCAGCGTTCTCTAAGATATTAATGGGTGCTTTGTCTTTTTTATCACGGCTGATTCTTGGTCCGTTGTATTCGCGACCTGCACCATATCTATAATCCAGCAAAAGGTTGAACTGGTGACGACGGTCCCATGGCATAGCAAGTGTTGAACGCAAATTGGGAAGTCCTGCAGCAACGAGTGCGGCTGCTGTGGTAGTACTTGCACCAGTAGCATTGGCAAACTGCAGTGTGTAGCCGGCACGTATACGCGTATTGTTTGTACGACGCAGGTCATATTCAACCGTCATCCCTTTAACAGTTCCAAAGTCAAGATTACTGAAAGAGGTGTAATCTTTTGGATATGCACCATTATAGCGGAAAATCTGTATCATATTACGCATTTCTCTGTAGAAACTTGTAAATGTGAGTGAGGATGAGTTAGTTAACTTTTGAGTAAAACCTAATTCATAGTCAATGGTTTGTGAAGGTTTCAGTGAAGGATTGTTGATAACATCTCCAATACTTTCGAAGAAATAATAGATTGCCGGATTGGAAAACAAATTACTTGTAGGTCTCTGTGTAAGCACATCATAGTGTGCAAAGAACAAGGCTTCATCAGAAATTGGGAAAGAGAAAGAGATACGCGGCATTACGCTTAACTGAGGATCATAATCCTTAAAGGCTGAAATATCAACCCTTTGCTGATCTGGATTTATGACATAAGGCAAAATTCCTGAGCCTGCATCCAAAATACTTGGATCCTGAATTACAGCACCCTGATCGTTGTACCATGTGTTTTCGAAACGGAAACCGGTAATGACAGGATCTCTGAGGTTGTTGATATATACTGTAAAGTCATCACCAATACTGGAAGGAATATTGAAATCACCTAATTTCTTTACTTCACCGGCAGTATATGCATTGTACAAAAGATAAGGATCTTTCAACACTTTCTGGTTGGCATCGAAACGGTCAACACGAACACCGATATTGAAAATCAAATCTCTGAAAGCAAACTTATCTTGCAAATAACCAGCCATGTATATTGGCTGGAATGCTCCAACAGGTCTGGTGTACATTCCATTTTCATCGCGAGCAGTAAAAAACTCTTCGAAACTTGGTCTGGAATTGAGTTTATTACCAGTATAGTCAAAACCAAAATAATTTACGAAAAAGTTTCCGTCATTCAGCAACTCGTCGGGACTGAACATTCCAATATCAAAAAGCTTACCATCAACGGTAATTGTACGTTTTACACCATCCTGATCGTAATATTCAATAGAATTGTTGTTATAATCATAGGAGTCGATGACAATATAATCCAGACCATCAACAGGAAGTCCAAGTTTTTTTCTCAGATTTATATCGAAAGTACGCTGAGAGTTGCCATCATACCTTCTGCGATACATAATTGTATCTACAATACCATCATAGCTGATTACAAAAGGATTTTGTTTATCAAGCTCAAGAATATGAAAGTTTGTCAAACCTGTACGGTCACGCATCAGACTCCACAATCCAGTTGGAGCATAATTTACTCCACGATTTGTGCGTTGCTCATATTGAAAACCAAGTTTAATTTCATGATTGCCAATGTCCATTGATCCGGCAACATTGATACTGAACTGATCATTGTCAACTTTGCCATAACCTGACTGATTGGTGCCCGGAGCTTGATACAAGCCATAATAAGCATCAGGAGTGCGGCCGTTAAGATAACCACCACCAGACTGAATCTGATTGTAGTTTCTATAGTTGCCTTGTGGCAAACCTGCATAAGTATTGAAATAATTGTTGGTATAGTTAGCCACAATAGGGTTCAGGTCGTAAGGAGTCCATGTAACAAGGGTATCAAAGTCCCATGAATTAAGCACCCACACATTGTTATAAAACTGACCGTTTACGGTATCACTTCCAAGTTCGTATGTTGCTATTTTATCTACAGAGAATTTTCCGAGATAGCCATAATCAAATAAGTTATCATAATGGTCTGGATCGCCAAAGGAATTGACCTGCCTTGTAAAGTCAGCCTGTACAGAATAATACAGGTTTTTTACAATTGAAGTGCTTTCACTTGCTGTTGGGAAACGCTGTGTAAAACGACCGAAAACACGCCAGGTATTATTGTTGTATTCTGTGTTTTTATCCCAGTTGTAGAAGGAGCCTGAATAGCTGAATGCATTTCCCCTTGAACTGTTAAATGTACCGCCGATTGAAAGATTGATTGTTTCAGTGGTTCTGATATTGATGTTACCAGAAAGGTTCACATTGTAATTTTCGGTATTCATTGAGCGTCTGGTAGTTGTAAGATCAGATAATCTTATAAATTCACCATTGATCAGTGTACCAGCGCCTGTGCCTGAAGGACGCAAAGGACTTTGTTGCAGACTTTGCAATGTGGCATCAGTAGCTCTGTGATATCCTGTTGAGGAGATGGCTCCGTCACGCTGGTAATTTAGATCACCGGCAATAAAAAACCCAAGTAGCGCTGTATTCTGGTTTTTTCCTTTGATAAGTGGTCCCTGTATGTTAAAGCCAAGACGGTTGTGTCCGTAGGCATCAAGAAGTTCAGAAGTTTCAAACTCGACTCCAGCTCCAAAAGTTCTGGATGGCCCCCTGGTAGTTACGTTGATAATACCACCTGTAGCATCACCATACTGGGCAGGAGTGCCGCCAAGGATAACATCAACCTGTTCGATAGCCGACTGTGGAACATTGCTGTTGCCGATAACACGCACACCGTCAATGTAAACTGCAGTAGCGTCGGAACGGGCCCCACGCACGTTTCCACGTTCACCATCGGCAGAGAAAACTCCACCTACAGTAGCAGCAACAGCATCGGCCGACCGGTTGGGCATCTTTTTGATTTCCTCAGCAGTAACCGAGGCACCACTGGTGGTTTTATCCTTCGAAATCAAGGGTATTTTATACTCAATAATTTCCACCGTTTGCAACTCTATTGAAGTGCTAACCATTACTATATCATAAAAAGTAATCTGGTTTGCAGGAATGGTAATACCTTTTACCGTGACGGGATTGTATCCCACAAATGTTGCTTTCAGGTCGTATCTGCCGGGTGGAATCGGGTTGATTACGTAGTTTCCATCGAAATCAGATGTTGCACCGCCAACTACAGTTCCGCCATTTTCAAGCACAATGTTGGCAAAAGCTACAGGCTCCCGGGTATCCTTCTCGTAAATTTTTCCTTGTAACCTTCCTTGTTGTGCATAGGCCAACGTTATGGAACTCAATACAATACCTAAGGTAATTAGTAGATTTTTTAACATACCATGTAAATTTATGTTATACGATTCTTATGTGCGTTAAAGGCCGGTAAAGATAAAAACATTTTCACATTAATTAACAAAAAATTGGCCATTGTCAACCAAAAAAATGTGTGCGTTATGGATTGATTTATTTGTAGGGGCGCTCTAAGATTGTAGAGAAAATAACAGCTTTGCGTAAATCAAAAGCTCCCCAGCTGTTGAAATTTGATGATTCAGTGTGGATATCTTCAAAGGCATCATCATCTTCATTATTGGATATCAAGTGTTTATGTCGATTTTTAACTTGACTTGAATTATCTTCATCATGATTGGATTCCTGCCAGTTCATTCCTGAATAGGCCATATACTTTTCTGGAACTGCTTCGGATAACTCGGCAATAGTTTCTTCATCATAGGATTCATAAGTTACCTCTTTTCTTTCCATTGGAGGTAGTAACTCTTCAAGAAACTCCTCAAGTGCACTTCTCTTTTCAGGAATATCCTCTTCATAATCAGTGTCTTGAATTTTCTTGTTTTTCTGACTCCCTTTAATTACAGAAAATACAATCCATATTATCCCGATTATTATGTAAATATAATCTTCCATAAATTTAGCTGTATTTGATTTCTAAAGAAAGGTTAAAAGTATAAAAAAAAATAGAATTGGCTTGATTCATCTAATAAAACTAAGTGTTTTATAATTTAAAACCTCAAAAGATGTCAGACAAGAGGTCTTTATTTTGATTATTAAGCTATAGATTGTGAATAATTTCGAGAATTTTTTCCTTTTTCCGTCTTGAAACAGGGATTTTTGTGCCATTGGTTAAAGTGATAACACCACCTTCATCGCGATTAAAATTTTGGATAAAACGTGAATTTATAAGGTGTGACTTGTGAGGTCGGATAAAACTACCTCCTTCCAGCATTGCTTCAACATCTTTCAAAGTTTTGCTGATTAAAAGATGTTTGCCATCTACAAAATAAAAGTGCGTATAATAATTATCAGATTCACAACGCAATATATTATCTACTTCAACAACATGAATCTTTTCAACCGTGGATAAGATGATTTTTTTCGGCTCAATCATGCCGGGTGTAATATTGTTTAAAAGCACTTCAAAGTTTTTGATGTTACTTTTTTTGACTTTTAATTGCCGCACCTTTTCAACTGCTGCTACCAATTCGTCAGGAACAATGGGTTTAAGCAAATAATCGAGGGCAGCGTATCTGATTGCCTTTATTGCAAACTGATCAAACGCAGTTGTAAAAATCACTTCAAAATCTGACTTTTGTGACTGCTCAAGCAGTCTGAACCCACTTCCATCCGGCATTTCTATATCAAGAAATATCAGATCAGGATTAAATTTGGCGATAGCTTCTCTGCCCGTTTGTACACCAACCGCCTCTGCAACAACCATTACGTCCGGGCAATAGCGGCTTAATAAACCTCTCAGTGTTTCGCGCGACTTGCTTTCGTCTTCAACTATGATGCATTTTATCATTTTTGCGGTTTTAAAGTATCATCAAAATATTGGAAGTAACAGTATTGTTTTTTCTTCAAAGTATCTGACATGACAAAAATAACCTTTTTTATCTGACTTTTCATTTATAAACAAGAAAGGATTTTGATTGAAAAATATTTGTTGAACAGTTATTTCAAAAATAATCAGACTGACAATGAGCTAAACTTTTTCAGGATAGGTTTGCGTGAATGGTGACCTCAACAGAAGTGCCTGATGCTTTGCCTTGATCGTCTGTATGATCGGTTACTCTGACTGTATAAGTGTCTTTTGTATATTGATTGAGAATCTCCAAACGCTCACTTGTTATGAGCATGCCCCTTGATTTGCGTTCGATTCCGGATTCGCGCTTGATTTCGGCAGCTTTTTCCCGACCCACACCATCATCCCGGATAATAACCTGAACGTTATCGTCAATGAGTTTAAGCTCAATCAGCAAATGACCTGTGTCTGGTTTATGCATAAGACCGTGAATAATAGCGTTTTCTACATAAGGCTGCAGAATCATTGGTGGAATTTCAATAAAACTTTCATCGATTTCCGGATCAATGATTATGTTGTATTCAAACTTATCATTAAACCTCAGTTTTTCGATGTCGATATACAGTTGAAGTGCTTGAAGCTCATCCCGCAGAGGCACATAACTCTCACGTGAGTTACTGAGCGTTCGCCGCATAAGCTGTGAAAATTTTGATAAATAGTGAATTGCATTGTCAATATCGCTGTTTACTATGAAACTTTGGATACTGTTCAATGAATTGAACAGGAAATGCGGATTCATTTGAAGCTGCAGTGCCTTTTGCTCAAGTTCGAAGAGTTTCTTTTCAAACTCAAGATATTTTTTTTCTACCGCATGCTTGCTGCGGATGGATTTCATGCGGGTATATATTATAAGGTATATAAGGAAAATGATCAGCAGAAGAACAAAGGCCCTGAAAAGCCATGTTTCATACCATGGCGGTTGAATGATAATTACTAAACTAATGCCTTTTTCATTCCAAAATCCGTCGCTGTTGGCTGCAGTAATCCTCAAAATATACTCACCCGGACTCACTCTGGCGTATTCAGCAAAGCGTTGATTGGATGATCGTTCAATCCAATCACTGTTGTAATTCTCGAGTTTGTAGCGGTATTTAATCCTTGATGGATTGGTAAAATCGAGGGCTGTAAATTCAAAAGAAAACACATTATCATTATGTTTTAAAAATAATGTGTCTCCATTTTTAAACCTGCGGTTTTGAATCTCATTGAATAGTTTAAAGCTCGTTATTTTAATTTCCGGAGGACGGGTATTAATTGAAATGTCCTCAGGAAAAAAAGCGGTAAATCCGTTCATTCCGCCGAAAAAGAGCTCTCCGTTTTTTGCTAAAAATCCTGCATTGAAATTGAATTCGTTGCTTTGAAGTCCGTCAGTAACTTCATAGTTCGTAAAAATGGTGCGATCAGCCGAAAACCTTGTGAGACCCCAGTTGGTTGTAATCCAGATATTGTGATTCAGGTCTTCAATTGCCAGATAAGTAACGTTGTTTGGCAGGCCATCTTTGTCAGAGTACACTTTGAAAGATTCATTTTTGGTATCAAAAGAAACAAGGCCTCCACTGCGTGTGCCGATCCAAAGCGTTCCACTGTGATCCTCATTGATTGAAAAAAACTTGTTGGAGACATGGTACTGACCGGGGTTTATTTCCATAGAAATTTTATAAACCCTGAAATTATTGCTGTCGGGCTGATATTTGGCTAAACCATCTGCTGTGCAAATCCATAATCGGTTTTTGCTGTCATGAAATAACCCATAAATGATGTTGTCAGGAAGGGAGTTATTTTGGTCAGGGTGATGTTTGTAATTGGTAAAAACATTTGTTTCCGGATTTAAAAGACCTAGCCCATTGTATGTGCCTACCCAAACCATTCCGTTAGTATCTGTTGCCAATGACAGGACAAAATCATCAGGAATTGTGGATGCATTTCGTGGATCATGCAGATAGCGTTTAAATTTTTCCGTTTTGCTATCATACATCGTTAAGCCGTTGTAACGTGTGCCAATCCAAAAACGGTTTTGTGAATCACGTTTTATGGTGCGTATCTGATTGCCGGAAATGCTGTTTGGATTGTTTCTCTGATGTTTAAGTGTTTTGTAGTCACCACATTTACGATTGAAAATACTGATTCCATCCTCTGTCCCTATCCAGATATTTTTGTCATCATCTTCTTCAAAACACCAGACCGAATTGTTCGAAAGACTATTCTCGTCATCAGGATTGCTGCGATAGGTTCTGAATTTGGGTGCAATATTATTGAGTTTATTCAAGCCGTTGAAAGTTCCTATCCACAACATCCCGAAACGATCGCGGTAAAGGTTAAATACTCTGTTGTCGCTCAGGCTGAAACTTCGGTTTGGCATATTCGCAAACCATTGAATACTATCCGATTTTTTGTCGTATAAGTACAGACCTTGTCCATTTGTGCCGATCCAAAGTTTTCCGTCTGGCTCTGTTAACATTGATAAGGCTTCTTTCTGATTGAGCTCGTTGCCAATATGTCGAAAGGCATTTGGAACAGAGAATGACTTTGTAGTTTTGTCATAGCTTGCTGTGCCGTTTTTTGTCCCTACCCATAGATTGAACGCTTCATCAAAAAGAATCACATTTACATGATTGTCGGGAAGTGATGCAGAATCTCCGGGAATATGAAAAAAGCGTGTCACTTTATGTGTTCCGGTTTCATAGAAAACCAACCCATGGTTTGTAGCGATCCAATAATTATTGTTTTCATCCTGAGCCATCATATTGAAATAGTTGCTTCGAAGCGGATTGCCGTAATTCCGACTGAATACCTGCCTGAACTTTAGTGTTTCAGTGTCAAGTTCGGTCAGCCCGCTGGCAGTGCTAATCCACAGTTTACCCAAATGGTCAGAAGTGATGTGATTTATCCAGTTATCACTGAGGCTGGCGCTGTCGCCCTCGATGGCAAAAAAATTAGTGATGTGCCCATTGTCGAGGTTGATGGCGTTAAGACCATCTTCCGTTCCAACCCATAAAACATTCTTTTCCTGATAGATAGCCCTTATGGCTTCATTGCTCAAACCTTGTTCTTTATTGAATGTCAGAAATGTGTATCCATCGAACCGATTAAGACCATCCCATGATCCAAACCACATAAATCCTTCATCATCCTGATAAATGCTGTAAATTGTGTTTTGACTGAGCCCTCGCTCAATGCGCGAGTTTTCGGATAAAAAACGATTGAAATACAATGACTCCTGTGCATTAATCTTGTTTGTACAAACAAAGAATACAAGCACAACAGCAAAAAAAATCGCTTTACGAATTGCATAAAAAATAGGATATATCGTTGAATGACAATGCATAGCTTGTTATTAGAAACGTTTCTTTTTGAAAGGCTTAATCAGTTTTTTATTTTGCTTTTTTGTTTTCTTCATCATTGTTTGCGTGGCGTCTGATTGTCGTTTATGATGCGATTTCACCATGGCCTTGTATTCTTTTTCAGCAGCTTTCTTTGCAGCAGCTTCACGCTTCTGTTGCACTTTAATCGCTTTTGATGATTTGCTGCCAACACAGGAAGTGATTGCCAGAAGCAGAACAACCATCGACAAATAAAGCAGAAATTTGGAAAGTAATTTTTGGGCCATCTTTCTCAGCGACAATTTTATTGCAAAAATAGCGTTAATTTTGCGTGATTTCAATCATGCTAAATTTTGCCCTGATTTGGGATAAAAAAACGATTTATGTATATGTCAAGAAGGGTGTTATTCAGTTTTTTCCTTATTGTTTTGGTTTTTCAGATACTTTCTTGTCAGAAGGAAGAAGTGAATCCGAATATACCTGATACTTACATCAATTTCACCATCGATCCAAACTCCACTTTTTATCAGCCATTGAATACTGCAGGTGGCTGGATGTATCTGACTTCTGAGCTGCCAAGCCGCGGAATAATTGTACATAGGATAAACCAATCGGAATTTGTTGCGTTTGACAGAATACCACCCAATGAACCAAATAAATGCTGCGATGGCAACAACTGCACCCGTTTGATTGTGGATGGACACTATCCTTTTGCAAAAGACACTTGTATGGGAACACTGTTTTCCTTACTTGATGGCAGCATTTTTGAAGGCGAAGGCCGCTATCCGATGGTCAGATACAACACCATTTACACAGGTGGTTTGTTAAGGGTTTTCAATTAGAAAGGACTTTTCGTTAATTGGTTTCGAATCTCAGACTATTATTTTCAGAAATCTTTAAGCAGTTTCACCGATTGTTTTCATGACAAACTGCAGCGTAATCCTGCTTCTTTGTTCCAGGAGAATTTCTCGTCCTTTGGAGGCTTCAGCAGCCAGTTTTTCGTTATAGTGCCTGATGGTAAGCATCTCGAGGCCGCTATTGTATTTGACCGCATACTTTTCTCTGAATGATTTTATGAGGGCTTCGAGGCGTTCTGAGTTTTCGTCAATGCAAATTGAAAGACTGATGGCCGAAGCCTGAATGAGGTTTGCATGAATGCGAAGATGATGAAAAATGCCAAATGCTTCCTGCAAATTTGACTCACTCATAAACGAAAAATCACGCGGACTTATACTGATGAGCATTTGATTGTCCTTGATGATGAATGAAGGCACAACATTGTCATAATCTGGATTGTTGTCGATCAGAGTTGGAGATAGTTTCGGATCGTTGAAGGATTGGACTTTGAGTGGAATGCCTTTATTCTGCAATGGTTTTATGGTCTTTGGATGAATGACTGTTGCGCCATAAAAAGCAAGCTCTATCGCTTCACTGTAGGAAATATGGTCAATCTTTTGGGTTTCTAAAAATCGTTTAGGGTCGCCATTGAGCAAACCGGGAACATCTTTCCAGATGACGACTTCGGAAGCATCCAGACAATGGGCAAAAATTGCAGCAGAAAAATCGGAACCCTCACGGCCAAGCGTGGTTGTTTTTCCATTCTCGGCTTTGCCAATGAAACCCTGGGTGAGAATCATTTTTTCTGTTGTTTGCCCTTTCAGGGTTGAAATTGCAGAACAGGTTTGTGGCCAGCTGATGGATGCCGCTCTGTAGCAGTGGTCGGTTATCAAATAAGCTCTGGCATCGATCAGCTTTAGCGAAAGCTTTTCTTGAATCAAATAGTAGCTGACGATTTTGGTTGCCAACAGTTCGCCAAAGCTGACAGTTTGATCATAATGTTCGTCATAAGGGATCGAATCAGGGGAAACAGATAACTGAAAATGTAATTCCTGAAAAAGGGTTTCAAGTTGTGCAGTCAGGCTTACAGGAGGATCTTCAAATAGTTCATTGCATATTTGATAATGAAACACTTTTAGTGCTTCAAAGAGGGGAGTGAATTCAGGAGATTGCTTGCGAGCGGCTTCCAGAATTTTTTCGAGGGCATTGGTTGTTTTACCCATCGCCGAAACAACGATTACCAGTCTTTCATCCGAGGGTTCAGAAAGAATCCTTTTCAGGTTTTTAATCGCTGCAGCATCTTTTACAGAAGCGCCTCCAAATTTGAAAACTTTGAACATGGTCGCGTGAATTTTTTTGATCTGACCAGCAAAAGTAATACATTTGCCTAAAGTCGTAAATTAAGATTTGTATTGCATATCAAAAACCAACAACTATGAAAACTCTGGTCGAATTTATTTGGGAACAACAAGAAAAAATGGGCAAAGCAACGGGTGAGTTTTCACGTTTGCTGAATGACATTGGTATTGCAGCCAAGTTTGTCAACCGAGATGTGAACAGGGCAGGTTTGGCTGAAGTGCTGGGCTATGAAGGTACAACGAACGTTCAGGGCGAAAGCCAGAAAAAACTTGATGTTATTGCCAATAACGAATTTATAAAGGCTTTACGCAATGGAAAACAGTGTGCCGCCATTGTTTCTGAAGAGAATGAAGAAGTTGTTGTTTTTGATGAAAAAATAACTGAGAATGCAAAATACATCGTTGCTATCGACCCTTTGGACGGCTCCTCAAATATTGAAGTGAATGTGCCTATCGGGACAATCTTTGCAGTTTACAAGCGCAAATCACTGGGTAAAACTATCACAACCGAGGATGTGCTACAGGCAGGAACAGAGCTTGTTTGTGGCGGGTATATTATTTATGGATCATCAACAATGTTGGTATACACTACCGGCGATGGTGTAAATGGCTTTACTTACGACCCCACGTGCGGCTTGTTTATTTTGTCGCACGAAAACATGAAAATCAAAGATGATGGAAACATCTATTCCATCAACGAAGCAAACTATATTTACTTTCCCGAGGGTGTAAAACGCTACATCAAATATTGTCAGGAAGATGATCCGGAAACAAGAAGGCCCTATACAACACGTTATATCGGTTCTTTGATTTCTGATTTTCACAGAAATTTACTTCGTGGGGGGATCTATATTTACCCGGGAACTAAAAAGAATCCTGCTGGAAAACTACGTCTTTTATACGAATGTGTCCCAGTTGCCTTCATTGCCGAACAAGCTGGCGCAAAAGCTTCTGATGGTTATCGCAGAATTCTTGATATTCAGCCGGAACATATTCATCAGCGATCGCCGTTGTTTATCGGTTCAAAAAGCATGGTTGAAACAGCAGAAAGAATGATGTCGGAATTTAGTCCGGAGTTTCTAGATGAATACCAACGTGCCGAAAAAAGCTAGCACTATAAAGTAAAAAAAAGAGGCCGTCCTTTAACAAGACTGCCTCTTTTTCATTTATATCAGTTTATTACTTGAAAAGATATCCGATTTTGATACCAGCCGAAGCTGCCACTGGAAATCCACTTCCTCCGATAGTGTATCCATAGTGATAACCCCCGTCATAATGGTGTGTTTTGTTTGAAAACCCGTAGCCAACACCGCTGTAAATGTCAATGAGAAACACATTGTCAAAAACCCACTGCTTTCCAAAAACAATTTGAATTGCACCTGAAACCACTGTTTCTGACCTCTCAATATTTTCTGTATAAATCCAGTTGCCCCATGGGTCATAACTATCGTAGTAATAGTCAGTAAATTTTCTGCCATAGACACCAAAAGAAATTTCTGGTTTCACATAGCTTCCTTTAAGGATGTGGGCATATTGCATACCGCGTAAATAGAAATCAGGGTCTTTCATAAATTTATAACCGAATTTCATAAATGCGCCTCCTGCATTTTCGTCTGCAACATTGATTCCCATACCTATAATTCCAAGTCCGGCTTCAAAGCTGCGCCCAGGTTTGATACTGCGCTCAAAATAAAAAGTTGTGTTACCCGTAATAGGCGACATAAAGTCTATTTTAAGCGCGTTTTTATTGTTTTCTGCATAGTTTGCAGGATTGGTCAGTTCTTTTTCAAATTCCATCTCCTTGCCATCAGCAAAAATGATTTTGGTAATTCTGTCCTTATCAATTGAAAACAGGATGTCAGAAGAAAATTCCGGCATGGTGTATTTTATTTCATCCAGACCAATTTCTTTGATTTTACACTGAATGATTTCATTGTTTTTCTTCAGGATCATGTCTTGTCCAAACATTATTCCAGAAATCGTAATAAATAGGAGTAGAAACAACAGCTTTAGATGATTCATTTTTTACGTTATTAGGTTTTAAGATGATTTGAAGCTATCACGCGTTGCACAATATCATTGTTTATTTTTCTAGGACAATTATTTCCATATATCGTGCCATAGTTGAATAAAAATGAAGGAATGACGGGCATCGAAATAAAATAATTGAAACAATTGTGAAGTTTTTCTGTTACTTTTAATTAAGATCATTTGAATGAATAATAACTGAGTACCCTATAATGAAAAAACCCCTGTTTATATTTCTCGGAACCTTATCACTTAGCCTGGGCTTGATTGGTATTGTTGTGCCCGGATTACCAACTACTTCTTTTTTGCTGCTATCTGCATATTTATATGCCCGAAGCTCACAGAGATTATATAACGCCTTGCTGAACAATAAGTTTCTGGGTGGTTACATCAAAGATTTCCAAAAGGGCATGAGTATAAGAGCCAAGATCAGGGCCATAAGCATGATGTGGACGATGATTTTTATTTCTGCATTTTTCTTCATTAAGATACTTTGGGTACAATTGGTCGTGATTGGTGTAGGTTTTGTTGGCACATTTGTGATGGCCCGTTTACCGGGAAGAAAAGACGAGAATTAGGATTTCAACAGGAAGGAAAAATAAAAAAGGCCGGCTCAATTGAGCCGGCCTTTTTTATGAATTTGCAAAATTTCTAGTTATCCCACCAAACTTTATTGGTCAAGGTTAAACCAGCAGGTGTATTCGGGTTATATAATCTCTCATTGAGAGGATATGGGAATCTGCGTGGAATTTGTGTTTCAGTAGCATTGGCTGCAAGTTGAAGTGAAGGAATACCGGTTCTTCTCCAGTCAGTCCAAACTTCAGTTTGCAGATACAATCCAACATATTTTCCAAGCATGATTTTCTCAAGCGTGATTGATCCAGCAGTTTCAGCAGCATTTGCAGCAAGCCAGTCAGCATTGCTTACGCCATGCTTAGCCAAAGAGGCTGTAACAGCAGCATTGTATGCAGCAGCGGCAAGATCTTTCTGGTTATTTTTGAATCTGAGTTCTGCCTCAATAAATTTGTATTCAACAAAAGTTACAACTGGCACAATTGCATCCTGTGCACCATAGAATGTACCCATTTTTGATGCATCAGCATTGTTTTGTCCTGCACCGGAACCAACAAAAGCACCACCAACTTCTGTGAAATAAGCAGCTCTTCTTGGGTCACTTGTGGCATTCATCATGTCAACAAGATATTTTCCGGCGCGAATGTCACCACGGCTCGATTCGAAGTTGAAGCGTGGACCTCTTTGTGAAGCTGCGGTTCCAAATTTGAACTGAAAATCGTTGGCATTTCCATCGATGAAGGCAGCATTTGCATTGTCAAGAATTGCAATAGCAGGAGCTAAGCCACTTCTTTTTTCAAGATGCAAAGCATAGCGCAGACGCAGTGTCCAGGCTAATCTTTTGTATTTGTCAAGGCCGGCGGCTGTGCCTTTATAAACGAGGTCAGCAGCTGCAGTTGGACTGAATACGCTTGTTGGAGCCTGCAATTTCTCAATTGCAACAACAAGAAGACTATCCATTGATACATACAACTTTTGTTGCGCATCGTACCTTGGCGTTCTGTTATTAGTCTGCTCAGCTTTGAAGGCTTCGTAGTAAGGAACATCACCCCAAACATCGGTCATTTCACCCAATGTAACAGCGATCAAAACGTTAGTTACACCTTCATAATGAGGAGATTCGGTTTGAATAGCCTTGCGTGACATGATTTCAAGATTTTTCATAACCGTTGCAGACATGGTGTTGTAAAGGTTATTTACATCTGATTCATTATAGGTATAAACATCGAAGGCAGCTGCTTGTCTGTCAACACCAGCTTGTTGTTGCATCCAGATAGAAGGAGCGCGGCTATGGTCGCCTCCAAGTACATAAAACAATGATGCCTGTGTAGATGGTAACAAAAGATTGAGTGGAACATCAGTGGGACTGTTCTCACTGGCATTGATCTCGGGGTCTATCCACTTTTTGCAGGAGGTGATAAATAAACTTGTTATTATCAGCATCCCTATTATTTGATGAAAATTAAATCTTTTCATAGTTTACAATTTTATTTTTTTGTAATTAACAATTAAATATCAATCTTGATACCAAACATAAAGCTCTTTACACCAGGCATGTTGTAGTAATCAAGTCCCTGTGCATTGTCTGCACCATAAAGGCTTGTTTCAGGATCAACTCCGTCATATTCTGTGAAGAGTAAAAGGTTTCTGCCTGTGAAGTAGATTTCAGCTTTTTTCAGACCAACTTTGCTGATAGCACTCATTGGAAGACTGTAGCCAAAATAGAGTTCACGAAGACGTACCCAGTCTGTTGGGTCAACATAAGGTCTGCCGGGGCCGTTAAAGCCACCACCTAAGGTTGTGTACCATGCCTGATCAGGTTGAACAACGATGTCGTTGGTTCCACCGGATTGTTTTACTCCATCAAATATGTAGTCTTGTCCTCTTGCTTCAGAATCAGGAGTCATACCAAAGTTGAGGTTAGCACCACGTGTTCCATTCCACATAACACCACCGTTTTTGATATCCCAAAGGAAGCTCAGGCTAAATGCTTTGTAGCTGAAACTATTGTTAATACCAAGTGTCCAGTTAGGCATAACATTTCCGATATTCTGGTCTTCAGGATTGTTGATTGGATATCCATAACCTGCTTTGGCAGGATCACTCTGAATAATCAGCTTGTCATTGGCATCACGCAAGAAGTCGGTTCCAAAAATACTGCCATAAGGATTGCCAACAACGGCACGTACTTGTTTACCAACAAAACCACCAAGGAATACACTTGGTACACCTTCAGCAAGAAGAGTAACCTCATTGTTAATTTTGGTGAAGTTAAAATCGATATTCCAGTTGAAATCTTTAGTCCTAACAGGAGTTAATTTAAGAACAGCCTCAATACCTTTATTGGTCATAGAAGCAGCGTTTAGGTTCGCAAAAGTATATCCTGATGATCCTGCGATTGGTACGCCAAGAATCAGATCTTCACTATTCATGTCGAAATAGGTTAAATCTAAACCGATTCTGTTGTCAACAAACCTTAAGTCAACACCAACTTCAAAAGTTGTGGTTCTTTCAGGTTTCAATTCATTATTTGCCAGAGTTGTACTCATATTGTATGCAGGAGTTCCGAAAGCAGGGAACTGAATGGCGTTATTTGTCCAACCGTCTCCAGCAGCAGCTGAAACATAGAGCTGTGATGTTGCAAAAATTGGCGCATCATTACCTATGATAGCATAAGAAGCCCTGATTTTTCCAAAAGGAAGAATGTTGTTGTCAGCCAATCCCGGAAGTTCGGTGAAAATAAAAGATCCACTGAATGAAGGATAGAAGAAAGAATTGGCACCATCAGGTAGTGTAGTTGACCATTCATTTCTTGCAGTAAAGTTCAAATAAACCATTCCTTTATAATCCAAGCCTAAATCACCATACAAGGCAGCAGTTCTTTTCTTACTGTGGAATTCAGAAGTTTGTTGTGAAGCAGCATTTGAGAGGTTATAAAAGTCAGGAATAACCAATCCGCCGATTCTTGAATATAAATTCTGATATTTATATTGATACATATTATTACCCACAAGGGCAGTCAATTTGAAATCTTCTGAAAGGTCAAAATTCATATTGGCCATAAGGTCAGAGTTGATATCCTGTCTGTAGAAATGATCTTCCCAAACTTCACCACTTGGGAAAGTTCTCGAACCGATTGCAATGATTTGTTTACGTGCATCTCTGTAGAAGTCAGTACCTATTTTATAGTTGAATGTCAACCAGTCTGTAGCCATATATGTAATCCCCCAGTTTCCGATCATACGGTCAACGTTGTCAGTAAATGGGTTCATATTGGCAGTCCAGAAAGGATTGTCATATCCACCACCGCCGTAAGCGTTTCTTTGTAAACCGCCTGGTTTCATGTATGAAGTTGGATCATTTGCAGGATCATCAGAGCCACCGGTCATATCAAAACTGATCGGCATTCTGGTGAGAGCCAACATAACACCTGAAGTGTTTGAACCTTGTTGAATACGTGTACCACCTGAATTGGTATAAGAAATACGACCTGAAGTTGTTATTTTGTCAGTCAGCTTTGTTTCACCTGAAACAGTTGCTGTTGTACGTTGGAAAGTATTGTTTGGAACAATGCCTTCATGCGTAAGGTTAGACAAAGAAAAATAAACAGATGACCTTTCATTTCCGCCGGAAAGTGAAAGCGCATTGTTGTATGCTACACCTGTCTGGAAGAATGAATTTAAGTTGTCATAAGTTTGAGCTACCGGAAGACTTGCGTGAGCTGGGTTTGCCGGATCGAAAAGAACAGGAACTCCCAATGGATACTCCGGAGTTTTGTTGTTAACATCATAGCGCAACTCATCAACTCTTGGACCCCAGGAAGTAGTAACGCCAGGGTTGAAAGTTTTGTTGGTTCCCTGTGCAAAAGTAGTTTGCAATTCACCTAGTTGTGAAACTTGCTCCATCGTTACAGAGGAAGTGAAACTTACGTTCATCTTGCCAGAAGCCTGGCCTTTTTTGGTGGTAATTACAACTGCACCGTTGGCAGCACGAATACCATAAAGGGCTGTTGCAGCACCTCCCTTGAGGATGTTCATCGATTCGATGTCATCAGGGTTGATGTCAATAGCTCTGTTTGAGAGACCAACACCTGCAGTTCTGGTAACAGATGCAGTTTCTGAGTTATCAATCGGCACACCATCGATAACAAAAAGTGGTTGGTTATTCTGAGTAATTGAAGAGAAACCTCTGATGGTCATGAAAGATGAAGCTCCGGCAGCCCCTGAAGAACTGTTGATAGAAACACCGGCAACTTTACCTGCCATTGAGTTAATCATGTTGGTACTGGCGTTTCTTGAAACGTCTTCGCCACCAACTGACTGAACTGCATAACCGAGGGCTTTAGCCTCTCTTTTAATACCGATAGCAGTAACTACTACCTCATCGATCTGGAACACGTCCGGATCCATAACCATGTTAATACTTGTCTGGGTTCCCAGAGCAACTTCTACGGTTTTCATAGATACGTAGGAGAATACAAGGGTCCTGTGCTCAGGCCTTACGTCGATACGGTAATTCCCATCGAAATCGGTGATGGCACCAATAGTTGTGCCTTTGACCATCACCGTCACGCCGGGAATTCCTAAGCCATCCTGTGAACTGGTAACTTTACCAGCCACGGTTCTTGTTTGCGCAAAGGCACCGCTGATACCCGCAACAAGCAAGAACACTAACATTACTGTAATTTTTCTCATAATAATGAATTTTGGTTAGTGAATTGATTAAACTTCTGTTAATTTGTGCATCCTTAATTTTTAGAAAACGTTTGCAATTCGGAGGGCTAATTTACACATATATTAAAAAATAGCAACATTTCAGTAAAAAATATTTTACGATTTATTAACACTCCTTTCCTTAGAAGGAATTTAAAGGGTTTAATTTTTATTGTTCATTTGAATTATTTATTTGATTAACATCAATGATATCAGCACTATAGACTTCTTTTGGCGTTAAAAAATATATCACAGAAATAAGAAAAATCAATATAAATTCAAGAATAATCTTCTGATAGCTTTCATATTTTAATGAGACAAATTGCATCAATAAAATGGGAATTGAGGACAAAATGAATAGAAAGTAACCTGTTTTTTTTCCTTTTATCATCAACAAAAGCAAGCCGGTTATCGCCAAAATGTGTAATAAGAGACCCGCCAAAACAAAAACAAGTGTAATTGCAGCACTGAAATTGAAGTCTGGAAGATAGATTTCAGTCATTTCTGACAAAAACCGTATGAAAAATAAAGCCAAAATAAACAAACTGCCTGATAGCCCGTAATATACAATCGAAAAAGCACCTACAAAGCGCAAAAATACATTTGAGGCTAATTTTGTTTTGATCTTTTCAGCTTTTTCTTCCATAATCGACTCATTTCATGATATCGCGAAAGCGAAGATACAAAAGAATGAATGTTGAAGCAAGCAGGAGGTCAAACATTGGGAACACTCCAGATGGCTTGTATATATATAAGGTGGAAACAATGAGCATAAGCAGCTGAGAAATGGCATAAAGATGAAATCCTGCTCTTCGTAGTTTCCACATATGCCTTACACCCGTAAATGAAATGATATTCAACAATCCACTTATCAGGAAGTAGGCAGGTTCAACGTTTAAAATAATGCTCAAATCAAATCCCAGATCGCTTAATACACCTTCTTCAATGGTGCGCAATAAAACATCGTGGTTGAAATAGATGAAAATGTTGCTAAGCGAGGCCAATCCGCTTCCGATAAAACTGAGTATGCAAAGAACGGTAAGTAAAACTGGTCTTTTGTTTAAAGGTGTGATGTTTAGTTCTGTCATTGTTAAATTTACTGTAAAAATAATTTAAAAGCCAATAAAACGGTGTACTTGGTTACTCAAGACTGCCAATGGTATCTTCAACTTCCTTCAAAATCTCACAACTTTTCACCAGGGCTTTCATGGCATTGTGATCATTGTAAAGGGGTCTGTCAATTTCAAGAAAATCAACATGACGGCGAACCACCTCATGTGCTTTGGTAGTTCCAGCGCCAAATTTATACTCTCTGAAATCCAGTGCCTGTGCGGCTGCCATAAGTTCAATTCCTAAAATTCCATACGCATTGTCAAGGATCTGGTTGTTTTTGAGGGCTGTATTCATTCCCATTGAAACAAAATCTTCCTGATCGGCGGCGGCTGGTATAGATTGAATGCTGGCAGGCGCCGAAAGAATTCTTTGCTCCACAATCTGCATATCAGCTGTATATTGTGAAAGCATCAATCCGGAAAACATTCCGGCACCTTTGGTGAGAAAAGCCGGTAAACCAACACTTAATGCAGGGTTATTCAAGCGGTTCATTCTGCGCTCTGAAAGCACACAAACCATCGTCACAGCGATTCCGGCCATATCCATCGGCAAAGAAACTGGTGTTCCCTGGAAATTTGCGCCCGATAGCTGTATGTTTTCTTCCGGGAAGAAAATAGGATTGTCGCCCACACCATTCAATTCAATTTCAACCTGTGAACGTGCCCAGGCAAGAGCGTCATGTGCTGCGCCGATAACCTGCGGCGAAGATCGCATACTGTATGCATCCTGAACTTTACATTTTACACGATTTTCTGCCAGATCACCTCCGGCAACCATTTTGTTGATTGCCATTGCGCTTCTCACAGCACCTTTGAATCCTCTGACTTCATGTATTTTTCGGTTATAAGGTTTCATGTTGGCTTTGAGGGCCTCCAGTGACATGGATGCAGCAATTTCAGCTTGTTTCAAAAAGTTGTTGGCATCAAAAAGAAAAATGGCACTCATGGCTGTGAGTACATTTGATCCGTTGATTGTGGCAAGACCATCGCGGGCCATAAGTCCTGGAACAGGTATACCAGCCTTATCCAAAGCTTCTTTTCCATCTAGAAATTCACCTTGGTAAAAAGCTTTTCCTTCGCCCATCATAAGCAATGCAATTTGCGACATCGGAGCAAGATCGCCGGAAGCACCCACGCTGCCTTTTTCGCAGACATAAGGCGTTACTCCTTTATTTAGCATATCAACAAGTGTCTGGGTAATTTCCGGTCTGCATCCTGAGTTGCCGTGCGCATGCACATTAATTCGTCCAAGCATTGCACCGCGAACATGTTCGATCGGCATGGCCTCCCCAATGCCCGCAGCATGATTGTAAATCAGATATTTTTGGAAATCTTTCACCTGATGATCATTCAACACAACTTCCGAAAATTCACCGATACCGGTGTTAACGCCATACATGATTTCGCCGGCGATAATTTTCCGTTCAAGCATTGCCCGGCAAGCCTGTATGCGGGTAAGCGCCTCTGCATGAAGCGCAACTTTTTTTCCATTTCTTGCAACATCCACCACGTCCTCTATGGTGAGATGATTTCCGGTTATAATTAATGTCATAAGGTTTTGGTTTTGGATTTCATTTGGTTTAGCATACAAAGATGAAAACAATTTTTTGAAAACTGACAATTGCTTTTTGAGGAGGCTAATTTATTCAAAAATAAAACGCATTTGCGAAACAAGCTTTGCAATCAAGAAGCCTTTAAACGATTACAAAAACTATCTTTGCAAAAACTATTTTATGCAAAATATCGACCTCGTTTCGGTTCAAAATGAAATTGATAGCAATAAGGCTTTGCTGCTTTATTATTACAGCGACCGTTGTGCACCATGCATTAGTCTAAGGCCAAAAGTGCAGGAACTTATTTCTGAAGATTTCAAAGAAATTAAGACCCTGTTTATCGATTCGGACAAATTTCCTGAAATCACAGCCCATTTTGGAATTTTCTCCAACCCGACAATACTATTGTTTTTTGAAGGCAAAGAGTTTCAGCGTTGGAGCAAATATGTTTCCATTGCCCAGATTTCTGAAGGAATCGAAAGACCTTACTCAATGCTGTTTGAGGAGTAACAAAATTTAAATGTCTTCTATCAAAGCATCTGGAATATTCAATGGAACAGTGCGAAGGAATTGCACAGACTTTTCGATTTCGGGATACATAATTTTATCTTCTGTGATGAAGTCTACTTTCTTTCTGTAGGCTCCAACAAAATCCTCAATGAAATCTGATGATTTGGATGGTCGCCTGAATTCCAGTGCCTGCGCGGCATTGAAGAGTTCGATAGCCAGAATACGTTCCAGATTTTTTACAACCCGCAATGCTTTTGTGGCAGCGTTGGCACCCATGCTCACATGGTCTTCCTGTCCTTGCGATGATTCTATTGAATCAACTGAAGCTGGTGTGCAAAGTTGTTTGTTTTGGCTTACCAGACTGGCAGAGGTGTATTGCGGAATCATGAATCCCGAATTCAGGCCGGGATTGGCAACCAAAAAAGGTGGAAGGCCGCGTTTGCCATGTAAAAGCTGATAAGTCCTGCGTTCAGAAATATTTCCCCATTCTGCAGTGGCAATCGCTAAATTATCGAGTGCAAGTGCCAAAGGTTGTCCGTGGAAATTACCTGCTGAGATTATCAGGTCCTCATCCGGAAAAATGGTGGGATTGTCAGTTACTGCGTTGATTTCGTTGCTGAAAACATAAGCCACATAATTGACCGAATCTTTTGAAGCACCATGAACCTGCGGAATGCACCGAAAACTGTATGGATCCTGAACATGGAGTTTTGGTCTGTCGATTAACTCACTGCCGTCTAGTAGCATTCTGATGCGTTTTGCAGTATCGATTTGTCCTTTATGATGTCTGATACGATGAACCTGATCAAAAAACGGCTCGATTCTGCCATCAAATGCATCCAGTGAAATTGATGCGATGACGTCGGCCAGCATGGAAAGCCGAAAGGTTTTAAGCAGGCAAAAAACGCCATAAGCACTCATGAATTGTGTGCCATTCAACAAAGCCAAACCTTCTTTTGATTGCAGCTCTATGGGTTTCCAACCCAACTTTTCGTAAACAGCTGAAGTTGGTTGAATCTCGCCATTAAAACGCACTTCACCCATTCCGAGTAAGGGAAGGCTCATATGTGCCAATGGCGAAAGATCGCCTGAGGCACCCAAAGATCCCATTTCATAAACAACGGGAAAGATATCATGATTGAAAAAATCAATAAGTCGTTGAACTGTAATTAATTGTACGCCAGAATGGCCGTATGACAGACTTTGAATCTTTAACAGAAGCATCAGTTTTACGATTTCTGAAGGCACTTCGTCACCTGTCCCGCAGGCATGCGACATAACCAGGTTTTTTTGTAAGGTTCCAAGATCGCCTTTGGAAATACTGGTGTCACAAAGTGAGCCAAAGCCAGTGGTGATACCATAAATAGGCTCCAGCTGTGATTCTATTTTTTTGTCGAGATAACGACGGCAATGTTCAATTTTGTCCGCAGATTCTTTGGATAATGCGAGCTTGTAGTTTTCTTTTATGATGTTGAAAACACGTTTAAACGTAAGTTTTTCGGAACTGATATGATGTATATTCATTTTTCAAATAAGTAAAAAAAAGTCATTTTAAAGCAATGGAATTTCATTTTTCAGATAAAACCAAAACTAAAACAATGATTTTCTGTTTACTTTAATCAAAAAATAGATGATCCAGTTCATTCTTTAACGGTTTGGTAAATTGTTAAATCCCGTAAGAATTTCAATCAAAGCATCAGCTTCCACAGTTTGTTGCTCTCCACTTTGCATCCACTTCACGGTAAACTGTTTTTTATTCATTTCTTCTTCTCCGGCAATGATCACTATTGGAATATTTTTCTGGTCGGCGTAGCGCATCTGCTTTTTCATTTTATCAGCGTCTGGAAAAATTTCCGCATTCACACCAGTATGGCGCAGTTTCCAAAGATAAGGAAGACAATAGCTTTCTTCGGCTTTCCCGAAATTCACAAAAAGCGCAAAGGTAGTTTCGGCGGTAGTTTCAGGAAAAAGTGAAAGCTCGTTCAGAACATCATATATGCGGTCGGCACCAAAACTGATGCCTACACCAGAAACGTCAGGAAGACCAAATATGCTGGTGAGATCATCATATCTGCCGCCACCGCAGATGCTTCCCATTGCTGCATCCAAAGCTTTTACTTCAAATATTGCACCTGTATAGTAGTTGAGTCCACGTGCCAAAGTAAGGTCAAGTTCATAGGGCAATTTCAGTTCCATATTATCGAGATAGTCGAAAAGTTGGGATACTTCTGCAATTCCTTTGGCGCCGGTTTTGGTATGGCCGATCAAGGTTTCAAGCCTGCTGATTTTTTCGCGGGAGCTGCCTTGCATAAATAAAATTGGTTGCAGAAGCTTGATTGATTCCTCAGAAATGCCCTTTTCTGTAAGTTCAGCGTTTACTTTTTCGACGCCTATTTTATCAAGTTTATCGATGGCAACTGTAATGTCAGTCAGGTTTCCGGGGCTTCCGATATATTCAGCGATTCCGGCAAGGATTTTTCTGTTGTTAATTTTAACAAGCACTTTTATGTTCAGTTGATTGAAAATATCGTCTACGATCTGAACCAATTCTGCTTCATTTAATAAAGAATCGCTTCCGACAACATCCACATCGCACTGATAAAACTCACGATAGCGGCCCTTTTGCGGACGATCGGCCCTCCAGACAGGTTGAATCTGATAACGTTTGAACGGAAAAGTGATGTCGTTGCGATACTGGACCACAAAACGGGCAAATGGAACTGTAAGGTCATAACGCAAACCTTTTTCGCTGATATGTGGTGCGAGTTTATCTGAAGTTAAGTTTTCGCTGTTTTCCATTCCTGCAATGAAATCACCTGAATTGAGAATGCGAAAAAGCAGTTTATCGCCTTCTTCACCATATTTTCCCAGCAGGGTGCTCAGGTTTTCCATGGCCGGTGTTTCGATTGGCTGGTATCCATAACGCTTGAAAATATTGCGAATCGTATCAAATATATAGTTGCGCCTTACCATTATTTGCGGGCCAAAGTCGCGTGTTCCTTTAGGTATTGAAGGTTTTTGTGCCATTAAATCAGCGTGTATTAAAGTTGCAAAAGTAGTAAATTTAAGGCTTTTGTCATTTTGTGGATGACCAATGATAATAGAAGATTGCCTTTATGGCTTTATAGAAATATTTAATTGTTGTAATACTTTTTCGTTGAATTCATAGGCTTTAGGATCGTTTTCCGAGGGAGCCCAGGGAGCAAAATGTTTGTCATCTTGTGGATTGTAAGGTCCATCTTTTACTTCGTAGGCAACTGAACCACTTTCCAGACATATGATGCTGTGATAAATTCGGGGTGCAATTTCGCAACCATAATTTTGAGAATTACTGTCTAAAAGAATGTAATCAGCAATATTTCCGTTTTCATCAAATTCTACAACAAGCAGCTTTCCGCGCAGACAAAAGAAAACTTCTGTCTTGTCAGGTATCTCATGTTTGTGAGGCTGGATATAAGTTTCAGGCTCCATGGCGTTCAACATCCTTTGCAATGTATCTTCAGGAAAAGGATGAAAATTGTAGTTGATCCTTCGTCTTGGAGCAGTTTTGGCTTTCAAAGAAACACTTTCGATAAACTCACCGTCAATCTTGATCATTTCGCAAAGGGTTAAAAATTAATTCGTTTACTGTTCTTTTTGGCACATGGTGCAATCCGTTTTCATCTCTGAAATACTCCATCTTTCCAGAAGGGTCATTGTTGTCAATAATGATTTCTTCCGCAGGCTTTCCCAGGGCAATGACCATTATGATGTCAAAATTTTCGGGCAGCTGGAAATATTTTGCAAGCTCATAGCGGTTGAAAGTGCGTATGATGCAGCCACCAAGCTCTTTTTCAACAGCTCCGAGCAATATCGTCTGTGCTGCAATTCCGGCATCAAAATCGGCCTTGTCGTTAACGTGTTTGTCCAATAACATGACAAGGTAAGCTGTTGGTCGCTCTTCAAAAGAAGGGCCATCCCAGTCGCGTAAATACCATGCCCATTTTAAATGGCTGAAAACAAAATTGCAATCATCCGGATTGTTTACAAGTATGTATCTGAGTGGCTGACGATTTTTTGATGAAGGCGTTAACCTTGCTAAATCAAGTAATTGGGTCAGCACTTCTTTTGAAACAGGAAAGTTTGCGTCGAAACGCCGATAACTTCTGTTTTTAAGAACCAGATTGTGAAAGCTTTTTTCCATCTTTAAGCTGTTCTGTGATGTGTGTACGTCGATTTGAATAATGATTTAAATCACTCATAAATCATTATATATTAATAGTTTATACTAAAAGAATTAAGAATTTAATCTGCTTTCAGTTTCTTGTATCTGATGCGTGTCGGACCAACATCACCAAGTCTTTTGCGTTTGTTTTCTTCATATTCGGTATAACTTCCTTCGAAGAAATATACCTGAGAATTTCCCTCAAAAGCCAGAATATGTGTTGCAACACGGTCTAAAAACCAGCGGTCGTGGGAGATAACAACAGCACAACCTGCAAAATTTTCGATTCCTTCTTCGAGGGCGCGCAAAGTATTAATATCAATATCGTTGGAGGGCTCATCGAGCAATAAAACGTTGGCTTCCTGCTTGAGTGTCATCGCAAGGTGCATGCGGTTTCTTTCTCCTCCCGAAAGCACCCCGGCTTTCTTGCTTTGATCGTTTCCGCTGAAATTGAATCTTGCGACGTAAGCTCTTGAATTCACTGCTTTATTTCCAAGTTTGATATCGTCATGGCCTCCCGAAATAATTTCAAAAACAGTTTTTTCCGGATCTATTTGTTCGTGCGCCTGGTCAACGTAACCGACTTTCACTGTTTCGCCTACTTCAAAAGTGCCTTCATCGGGTTTCTCCATGCCCATAATCAATCTGAAAAGGGTTGTTTTACCAGCTCCGTTTGGACCGATAATACCAACAATACCGGCAGGAGGGAGGCTGAAACTCAGGTTTTCAAAAAGAAGCTTATCTCCAAAAGCTTTTTTGACATTTTTGCACTCGATGACTTTATTGCCAAGGCGTGGCCCGTTTGGAATCATCAACTCCAACCGATCCTCTTTTTGCTTCACATCTTCATTGAGCATCTTTTCATAAGAAGAAAGCCTGGCTTTGGATTTGGCATGACGTGCTTTGGGAGCCATACGCACCCATTCAAGTTCACGCTCAAGTGTTTTTCTGCGGCGGCTTTCGGTTTTTTCTTCCATTTCAAGCCGCTTGGTTTTTTGTTCAAGCCACGACGAATAGTTGCCTTTCCATGGAATGCCTTCGCCGCGGTCGAGTTCTAAAATCCATCCGGCTGCATGATCCAAAAAGTAGCGGTCATGGGTTACTGCAATGACAGTTCCTTTGTATTGCTGCAAGTGTTGTTCCAGCCATTCAACAGATTCGGCGTCGAGGTGGTTGGTAGGCTCATCGAGCAATAAAATATCTGGTTCGCTCAGCAGCAGCCGACATAAAGCCACCCTGCGTCTTTCACCGCCAGAAAGATGCTTTATCGATGTTTCGGGCTCCGGACAGCGAAGTGCATCCATGGCTCTTTCCAGTTTGCTGTCAAGTTCCCATGCGTCTTTTTGTTCGATCAGATCGGTCAGACGGCCTTGTTCTTCGATCAGTTTATTCATTTCATCATCTGACATTGGTTCCATGAAGCGGTTATTTACCTCTTCATATGCTTTTAAAATGTCAACAATTTCCTGAACGCCTTCTTCTACAACCTGCCTCACGGTTTTATTGTTGTCCAGATCAGGTTCCTGATCGAGCATGCCTACTGAATAGCCCGGAGAAAAAACAACATCACCCTGATAAGATTTCTCTTTGCCTGCAATAATTCGCAGCAAAGTGGATTTTCCTGAGCCATTGAGTCCGATGATACCGATTTTTGCGCCGTAATAAAATGAAAGGTAAATATCCTTCAAAATTGTTCTTGAAGGTGGAATGACCTTGCTCACTCCTACCATCGAAAAAATAATTTTTTTATCGTCTGCCACTGCTTATAGTATTTGATTTGAATATCTTAGATGTGATCCTGAAATAGAATCTTTGATTTTTTAAGTGTCAAAAATAATCAAAAAAGAGCTAGCTTCAAGAATTGATATAACTTGATTGAAGTAAAACAGACTGATTATATGGAAGGACTTGGTTTTTATTTTTTAGAAATTTCCTTTAAAGAAGCTTCCAAAAGATTCGTTGAAGCTTTCCAATCGAAATTTCTATGGACAAAATCATAACCTTTTTTTGCAATTTCATCTGCTTTTTCCTTTTCAGAAAGCAAAAAAATGACAGCATCTGCAAGCTCCTGCTCATTGTTGCCTACAATCAGTTCTTCTCCATCAACAGCGCCAAGAGCCCCGTTGGCAAGTGCTGTAGTGACAGAAGGAAGCAGCATCGACATAGCTTCAAGCAATTTATTCTGCAAGCCCGTGCCAATGCGCATCGGGGCAATAAAAACCTTTGATTCGGCATAAGCCATTCTAATATCGTCCATCCAGCCGCTAACAATAACCCGATCTGATGCCAGCGCTTTCACTTTTTTATCAGGTGTTGCACCAGCAATAAGTAAGGTTATTTCAGGAAATTTTTCCCGGACAAGCGGTAAAATTTCAAGTGCAAGATATTCAGCAGCGTTCACATTCGGAGGATATGCCATGTTGCCTGTGAAAACAAGATCAAATTTTTTCGTTGTTTCAATGGGCTTGAAGAAATCGTGATCCACACCGTTTGGAACAACTAGAATCTTGTCTTTGTCGGGGTGGGGGATGAGTATTTTGTCAGGCAGACTGATGATTGTTTTCAGTTCGAAATCGTTAAAAACTGCAGCTTCATAGTGCATAAGCCGTGTGTATTCCATTTTAAAAAATGGCTTTAAAAACCATGGTGCAATTTCAAAACGACGCTGCATACCTTTTGAAAGGATGTCCTGGTAATCGAGTGCTTTTGGGAGCTTTTCATGTCGGATATATTCGGCTACACGCAAAAGCTGCCCATATAAAACATCCGGCTGATGCTGTTTGATAAGCTTGTGAATTTTTCTGGCTGCGCTTGCATTGTAGAAGTATCCTGTCTGCAGAGGTTTGCCCGAAAGCCATGCCCGGATGAGATTCAGGCCGATGCCAATGCCAGATAAATCGATAAAATTTACTGAGCGGCAATAAGGTTGAAGTGCTTTGAAAGCTGCTTGTTTGTCTGCTTTAGGATCAGTTTTCAGGGCGCAAAGTATTATTTCATTGCCTGCTGCAAGTTGCTTAATTTGGTTGTATGCCCTGAGTTTGTCGCCCTTTTCAAGGGGCCATGGTATACGGGATAATAATACAAATATCTTCATGCCAGTCAATTAATCCTTTTCGGGACGGTAATAACTCCGCAAAGATAAAAAGTTTGCAGTAAAAACTATGACTGTACTGTCGGTTGATGTTTTTTGAGAAGCAGTGAGCTTCGCTTTAGTGATGTCCGGAAGTTCTCTTTTTAAGTTCATTATAGAACAGCAGCAAACGATGAACAATTTTATGATTGTCATAAACTTCTTCAATCAGTTGACGGGCGTTTTGTCCGATAAACTGGCAGAAATGAGGGTCCTTAACGCATTTTTCGATCGACTCTACAAATTCACTGATTTTATTCGCTATCAAAATATTTTTTTCATGCTTATAAAAGATGCCTTCAGCGCCAATTTCAGTCGTGATTACTGTTTTGCCAAGTGCCATCGCTTCTATAATCTTGATTCTGATACCACTTCCGGAAAGCAGCGGCACCAGCGCTATGGATTTTGATTTTACAAAGTCTTGTGCATTTTCGACTTCGCCAACAACAACAATATTCGGTTTATAGCCTGTGACAAGCCATCCGGGCATATAGCGTCCGGCAAGATAAAATTTAAGTTCAGGCAACTTTTTGTGTACCTCAGGCCAAACGAAATCAAGAAACCAGCGAATTCCCTCTTCATTTGGAATCCAGTTCATGGCACCTATATGAAAAAGAGAGGGAGTTTCCGTTTCCACAGGAGAAATGTCAAAACTTAAAGGATTGATTCCAAATGGGATATCTATAACAGGCATTGATGTGTTTCCACGGAAGAAATCAGCATCTTTTCTTGTTATTGCAGCAATTCCGTCAACCTGACTGAGTGCTTTCAGTTCAAAAGACTTCAATGTATTTGTTAGATGTTTCAGGTAAAGACGCTTAGGCCAAAATGATGTTTGTTCGGCTAAACGCTGCCAGATAAGGTGCTCAATATTGTGTGCCCTTAGTATGATAGTTGCCCTGCTATGTTGGCGGATATGGGAAATGTATGGCACCATAAACAAGGTTTCAAGTTGCACAACATCGAATTGAGTGCTGTCAAGCACCTGAATCAGTTTTTTTGTGAACTCAGTTGAAATAAAACGTTCAACATGATAGGATTTATTAGTCAGCAGGTTTAAAAACGCATCATAGGCTTTGATGCTGAGATCAAGATGAATCAGCTCTATACCCGTTTTTTTGCGATATTCTTCCGGGATATCATCAGGGTTGATGTTGTATTTATCCGAATTCACAGCAAGAATTTTTACCTGATGCCCAGCTTCAAGCAAACCTTCAATAAGGCTGTTCATTGCGATTGGCCCACCTTCAAGGGCTGGATAGGGTGACTTATTGCATAGAAATAGGACTCTCATTTCAATCTTGCTTTTGTCGGCCTTAGCCTGTTAAAGAACTTTTTCCAGCTTTCAGAATCCAACAAGGGGGCATCTGTTGCCGACTTGAATGTAAGGAAAATCCCAATTGGCATAAGAACAATGGAAGAAAGCCATACACCGAAAAATATATCAAGATCGCCAACTTTGGCAGCCTTTTCTCCGGTTATACTCGTAATGTGATAGATGACAAAAAAGAAAACTGAAATTACAACCGGTAATCCAAGTCCGCCTTTTCTGATGATGGCTCCCATTGGAGCGCCAATAAAAAACAGGATGAGACATGCAATCGAAAGTGTGAATTTTTTGTGCCAGACAATTTCATGCTTGCGGATGTTTTCGGACTGATATTCGAAATCTTTGTTGTTGAAATTTATATTGTCTCTGTTGTTGCGCGCCGCATTAATGGCCAGCTCGATAATGTTGAATTTATCGCTTTTCAGATATGGTTCTATAAAAGTTGATTTAAAACTTTTGTCATCATCTTTTTTTGTTGCAATCAAAGCACTTGCAACAACTTCAGTTTTTTTTGTGCTGTCGAAAGCGGCAAGGTCAATGCTGTCAATCAATAGCGATTCAATGCTGTCGGCTTTTACCAAAACATTGCTGTCAAAAAGAGCAGGCAAATTGGTGTCATATTTTGAGGAAAAATCATAAAATGCAAATGTAGAAGGGAGTTCGCTGCTATCTGCTATTGCAACATAATTTATATCTGCTGATGCAAGGATGCTGCTATCTGAAGCTGGTGTTTGCAGGCTGTCAATTTCAAGTTCAGACACTTTGGCAAACCGGCTTTTCGGAACTGGCTTGTATGAGGTGTCAATTGTTGAGAGGTGCTGAAAACGCTTATAAAATGTAGCGGTATACCGTTCTTTTCTTTCGGTATATCTAAGATTCAATGAGTCGATAAATTGTGTTAACTGCCGTGTATTGAGCATGCTGTAATGGCTTTTAAACAACTCCTCTTGTGTGCGCGTCAGGTCGAACTCACTCAGATCGAACTTGATACGTTGTTGTCTGAAGACTGTTCTGTCAAAAGGCCTGTTATCGCGGTAATTACGAGTTGTGACAATATCGGTGTAGGAATATCCATCGAAAAGTGTAAAAATCACATTGCGCTGATCAGGACTTAGTTCCATATATCCTGATTTTGCTGTTGTCACTTTTACGTTTCCTACACGGTCGGTATGGTCATAAATTTTTACATCGTAAATAGTACGGCCATCGCGATCTTTTTCACCTACACGAATGATATAATTTTCGATACCATTGTAAAATACGCCTTCGCTGATGTTGAAAGCAAGTTTCTGCTGACGGACATCGTACAGAAGTGATTGAAATTTCAGGTTGGCAACAGGCAGCACATTGTTAGAAAAAATGAATGCCAAAATGCTGATTCCAAATGAAAGATAGACCAGAGGCCGCATGATTTTCCAGGTCGAAATGCCTGAGGCTTTCATTGCAACGAGCTCATAATGTTCGCCAAGATTGCCAAATGTCATGAGCGATGATAAAAGAATTGCAAGCGGAAGCGCTAATGGCACAAATGTGGCACTTGCATAAAACATAAGCTGCGCAATGATATGCCCTTCCAAACCTTTGCCTACTAAATCGTCGATGTATTTCCAGAGAAACTGCATCAAAAGGATAAACAGTGCAATGAAAAACGTCAGGACGAAAGGTCCCAGATAGGATTTTACAACATATTGATAGATTTTTTTCAAAGCATCCGATTTTCAAAACCGACGGCAAAGTTAAACATAATAATGCTGCTGATTAAGGTCATATCTGCCTGTAAAGGGATTTTTAGACGCAAAGGGATTTTGTTGAGGTTGCTAATTTCCCCTTACATCGAGTGCATCCCGCAAAGCATTGCCAATGAGCATAAAAGACAGTACCAGCAACATAATAGCAATGCCTGGCATAATGGCTAAGTAGGCAGAATCGAGGATGATGAAAGCGTAGTTTTCTTTAATCATGCTGCCCCATGATGGCACAGGAGGCTGCACGCCAAGGCCGAGAAAACTCAAACCAGCTTCTATTAAAATTGCTGATGCAAAATTTGCAGCCGAAATCACTATTACAGGGCTCATTACATTGGGTAGCAGATGTTTTACAATTATTCTCAAATCATTATAGCCAAGCACTTTGGCTGCCTCAGCAAATTCCTTTTCCCGTAAACTCATCATCTGTCCCCGAACAACTCTTGCAACTTCTACCCACATCGTTAGCCCGACTGCAATAAAAACCTGCCAGAATCCTTTTCCCAAAGCAAAAGTGATGGCAATGACGAGCAACAAGGTTGGAATCGACCAAACTACATTGATCAGCCACATTACTAAATCGTCTGTTTTCCCACCAAAATAGCCGCCTATGCTTCCGATAAGAATGCCTACAAACAAAGAGATAAAAACGGAGATGAACCCAACCGAAAGACTGATGCGGGCGCCAATAAGCAAGCGGCTCAGCAGGTCGCGGCCAAACTGATCGGTTCCTAACCAGAAACGCATGGTGATGAGATGCTTTTTTTCAATGAGCGTTTTTAATTCTGATTTGTTTATTTCAACCTCCCCGGAATTCAGGTCACTAAAAAAAATGGTTTCATTTGTGCTGTTTGCCGGTGTTTCAGCAATGGCAAAACCAACATCAGCCAAATGAAATCCGGTTTCATACGGCGACACTTCGGGTTCAGAGTCAAACACCTTAATATAAATACTGTCTGCTGTAAAACGAAATTCACTCAAAGGATGATAGCTGAATTGATCGCGTTCACCAAAGAGCATTTTTTGCAATAAATTTTTATTTACTGAGGCATTGTTGTTGCGCACTTTTAACATTGAAACTTTGAAACCGGGCTTTTGAGTGGTGATTTCGAGAATCTGCCTGTTGGCAAACGGAGTTTCGTCCGGAGAAATCAGATATCCAAACATAGCAACCAATATTATTAATGAAACGAAATACAATGCTGCCATGCCCATAGGATTTCGCCGGAACTTTTTCCACGCAATCTCTGAAGGAGACAAAGCTTTCGAATCATTAATATTCATCAATTCATTTGATTTTTCAGCCGGTAAATTTAGCAAAAATCCAATGCGCTTTTTGCTGTTATAGTTTGATTGTTGAACCTCTCAACTCGCGCTGTTCATAATATAGGCATTCGAAATTTTAATGTAAATTTGCAACTTCAATGACAAATTTTACTTCCGTGAGAAACATTTTACAAATATCAGTCTTATTTTTAATCTCTGTTTTTTCTGTTCAGACAGTGCGGGCACAGGAAAAAGCATTTCAGTTTGGGTTTAAACTTAGTCCTAGTTTGGGCTGGGTTTCACCAAGTTCTGATGGTTATGAGCGTGATGGTTTAAAACTTGGATTCAACTGGGGCTTTGTGGGCGATATTCACTTGATGGAAAACTATGTTATTCACACAGGATTCAACGTAGTTTACCTTAATGGCGCTTACACTTTTCCTTTCAAGCAACTATCTGCTGATGGAAGCGGCAATGAAATTGTTGGAGAAATGAATCGCTTTCTTAGGCTAAAGTATATTCAGGTTCCTGTTGTTCTGCGTATGAAAACCAATGAGATTAAGGATGTAACTTATTACGGTGAGGTTGGTCTTGGACTTGCATTTAAAACCAGTGCCAAAGCGGACAACACCTTTTACAAAGATGGAAATGTAATCGAAGCAAAGAAAAAACATGATGTATCTGACGATTACAGGTTCAGCCGTGAATCGCTGATCCTGGGTGTTGGAGCTTATTACAATCTGGGAGGTTCAACAAAGCTTACTGGCGGACTTCGTTTCGACAACAACTTTTTTGATATTTTGAAGGGCAAAAACACTGTTGACACTTCAATTGAGCAAAAAGCTATTGCGAATTTTATTGAGCTAAGCATTGGAGTTTTATTTTAACTTTTGAGTTGTGAAAATCGCTCTTGCCCAGAACAATTATCATATTGGCAACTTTGAAGCCAATTGCAATAAAATTATAGAAACCATTAAAGAAGCCCGTGATAAAGGTGCTGACCTGGTGGTTTTTGCAGAATTGGCCGTTTGCGGATACCCTCCACAGGATTTTCTTGAATTTGACGACTTCATTCATCGCTGCGAAAATGCTGTCAGGCAAATTGCAGAAGTATGTACAGATATTGCCTGCATTATCGGTTCTCCCGTGCGGAATACCGGCCCAAAAGGTAAACCACTGTTTAATGCAGCAGTTTTTTGTTTTCAGGGCGAAACGCAGGTATTTCGCAAAGCATTGCTTCCCAATTATGATGTTTTTGATGAGTACCGCTATTTTGAACCTGCCAGAACTTTTGAGATTCTAAAATTTAAGAATAAAAAAATTGCCCTGACAATCTGTGAAGACATATGGGATGTTGGCAACAGCAGACTCTATACAGTGAATCCGATGGAGGAGCTGATTGTTCACGAACCCGACCTGATGATCAATATTGCTGCTTCCCCCTTTAATTATGGGCAGCCAAAGCGTCGTCTTGAAGTTTTGCGCGAAAATGTATCGCTCTACAAAATCCCACTGATTTATGTGAACCATGTTGGAGCACAAACTGAAATACTTTTTGATGGAGGTTCTGCTGCCTTCTCTGCTGATGGGCATGTTGCAGTCAGTCTTCCGTTTTTTGAGGAGTCGCTGAAGATTGTTGATTCAGAAGAGCTTGCAGCTTTAAAATCTGAAACAGACAATCTAGTCATACCCGAAAAAATGGAGTTGATTCAAGATGCACTCGTGATGGGTGTACGTGATTATTTTGCCAAAATGGGTTTCAAAAAAGCAATTCTTGGCTTGTCCGGTGGCATTGACTCAGCCTTGACAATGGTGCTTGCCGCACGTGCATTAGGCAGTGAAAATGTTTTTGGACTGCTTATGCCATCGCAGTTTTCTTCGAGTCATTCAGTTGAAGATGCCCTTGCGCTGGCAAAAAATCTGGGTTCGCCATGCAGCATTATTGAAATTAAAGATTTGTTTGATACCTTCGACGACAGCCTGAAATCGCATTTTGAAGGGCGCACTTTCGATGTGACTGAGGAGAATATTCAGGCCCGCATCAGAGGTGTTCTGCTGATGGCATTTTGCAATAAATTTGGCTATATCTTGTTAAATACGAGCAATAAAAGTGAAGCTGCTGTAGGTTATGGCACCTTGTATGGCGATATGAACGGTGGTCTTTCAGTACTGGGTGATGTGTACAAAACAGAAGTTTTTGAGCTAGCCCGATACATTAACAGGGCGCAGGAAATTATTCCTGAAAACACCATTATCAAACCACCTTCAGCTGAATTGAGGCCAAACCAGAAAGACAGCGACAGTTTGCCCGAATACGACTTGCTCGATCAGATTCTATATCAGTATATCGAATTGCGCAAAGGACCTGGCGAACTTGTTGCGATGGGTTTTGATGAGAAACTGGTGAACAGGGTTTTGAAGCTGGTCAACACAAATGAGTATAAACGCCACCAAACGCCACCAATTTTAAGGGTTTCTCCAAAAGCATTCGGCATGGGTCGCAGAATGCCAATTGTGGCAAAATACTTGTCATAAATATTTTTGCCTTTGTAAAAAACATTTACAAAGGCAAAATATCGATCCAATTATAAAACCGGCGAAACTAAAAACATCGACTGGAATAATCCCTTCGGAAGGCCTATAAATTTATTGCTTCTACAGATTTTATTTCTGGAATGGCTTTACGGATTGTGTTTTCAACACCGTTTTTGAGTGTCATTGTGCTGTACGGACAACTCCCGCAGGCGCCGGTAAGTTCAACATTTACAACCATATCTTCGCTAATATTCACGAAATTGATATCGCCGCCGTCCTGCTGTAAATATGGACGAACCTGCTCAATTAGATTTTTTACTTTGCGGATCAGCTCTTCTTTTTGTTCTGACATGATTCGATTATTTAATGATTAACAATTCGATTATTTAGATAGATTTTTTACCAATTCTTTCACCTTGTAGGCCACTTCCATAAAGGCAATTGCCACTGGCGACTCTTCATCCAATGCGATCGGGCTTCCGGCATCACCTGAAGCGGAGATTTGTTCAACAATGGGGATTTGTCCGATTAATGGAATTCCAATTGCGTTGGCAAAACCTTCACCATGACCTTTCCCGAAAATATAATACTTCTTATCAGGCATATCGGTTGGGGTAAAATAAGCCATATTTTCGATCAAACCAAGCAATGGGATTGTAAGTTTATCTTGCTGAAACATAGTTGCAGCGCGGCGAACATCAGCAAAGGCAACTTTTTGCGGTGTAGTAACGACCACAGCTCCGGTCACTGAATAAGACTGAGCAAGTGTAAGTTGTATATCTCCTGTCCCTGGTGGTAAGTCGATGATGAGGTAGTCAAGTATACCCCAATCGGCATCGCTAAGCAACTGATTAAGTGCGCTTGTTGCCATTGGTCCGCGCCATACAAGCGGCTTGTTGGTGTCGACGAAAAATCCGATCGACAAAAGTTTGATGCCAAATTTTTCAATTGGAACAATCAACGGTTTACCTTCTCTTTCGGTCATCCCTGGTGCTTCATCAACAATACCGAACATCATAGGCACCGATGGTCCATAAATATCAGCGTCGACAAGTCCAACCTGTGAGCCGGTGCGTGAAAGTGCAATAGCAAGATTGGCAGCAACAGTTGATTTTCCAACACCACCCTTTCCTGAAGCTACAGCAATAATGTGACGCACGCCGGCAAGCGGGCCTCTGCCTTTTTCTTTTTCGGTGATGGGGGTGATTTTTATTGTCGTTTCTTCACCAAAAGCTTCCCGCAATGCTTTGGTTGCGGCATTGGAAACAATATTTACAGCGGGCTCATCAATTCGCGGAAAAATCAGACGGAAACGGATAGCATTTTCTGCAACTTCCAGTTCGTCAAGCATTCCAAGATCAACTATATTATCGCCCTTGGCAAAGTATATGACACCTTTGAGGGTTTCAATAACTTTTGTTTTATTTAGTGACATTTTTAAGCTTATTTAGATCAAATATAAATAACATCATGAATGATTTGCAAATGTACGTATTTCACTTTTAGGGAAAAAGAAAACAAATCTTAAAGATTCAGAATCTTCTGTTGTACCATTTCTTTTGTCCATAGCTCTTTTACGGCCTTTTCGCAAATTTTGGCTTTATCCTGACAGTTGCGCATCAACATTGCGAAAAGTTTGTCCTGACTGAAGAAGAACCGGAAATAGCTTCCGTCTTTTTCATGAAGAAAGTCTTCATCTGGAATCTGTTGCAAAGGCAGATTCATCGAAAAGTAGTAGGCATCGCTAAGCTCAAGTTTCATACGAAATGAATGTCCGGCATACGAAGCTTTTCCGCCGGCAGCATTGGTTCCCGCAACAATTCCCTGCATTTCTGCTGCATGCCAAAGCCCTGTAATACTGCCGTCCGGATGTTCGGCAACATCACCTGCAGCAAAGATATTTGGGTGTGAAGTCTGCATAAATGCATCCACTTTAATGCCTTTTTGAGTTGCCAATCCGGCTTTTTCCGCCAGACTGATGTCGGGTTCCACGCCAGTGCTGAAAATTACCATATCTGTGAGCTGTTGAATAAGCTCTCCAACCTGAACCAACAATTTTCCGTTGCCGGTTTTTGTTACTGACACTACTTCTTCCTGAAAAATAACCTGAACTCCTTTGCTTTGAAGCAGTTCAAGCAGATTTTTTGACATTGCAGGGTCAAATTGTTTACTTAACAACATCTGATCTCGGTGAATGAGGGTCACGCTTTTTCCGGCAAGAGCAAGTTGTTCGGCAATTTCTACACCTAGAACACCTCCACCTGCAACGAGAATTCTTTCGCAACCCGCAGCTTTTCTAATAATAACTTCAGCATCGGTTGCAGTACGAAGCATCAGAACAGCTTCTTTTCCAGTCCCTTTGATGGCAGGCAATACAGGTATTGCGCCTGTTGCAAGAATGAGTTTTTTCCAGCGGTATTTGTTTTTATCCCTATCTGTTACAGTTTGCAGCTTGAGTGCAATAGCGCTGATATTTGAATTGATTATTTCAATTTGCATGGCATCAAACCATGATGCGTCAGCAATGAGGAAATCGTTTTTTTCAAATCCAGCCCGGATATTTTTGCTGATTTTAGTACGTTTATATGGCAGACGATCTTCTCCGTTGAACAATAAAATCTTACCATCACCATCGATTCGTCTTATAGATTCTGCGGCCTTCAAACCGGCTATTCCCGAACCAATTATTATATAGCTGTATGTTGGAGTCATTTTTAGCTTTTGGCAAAAGTACTAAAAAGAGACTTATCAAGAATCATTCTAGATTATGGGCTTTATTGAATTTGTTTCAGGAAATTTGAAAGTGAATCTGAGACTTTTAAGAGGCAATGATTCAGTATATTTTGTAATTTCGCCCTTAAATTTTTTAAAATGGCCAAAGAAAAACTTCCGAAAAGTGAAGAAAAAGAAATGGGCTTCTGGGATCATCTTGAAGAGCTTCGCTGGCATATTATAAGAAGCATCATTGCTGTTGTTGCGTTTGCTGTTGTTGCATTTCTAAACCGCAAGATCGTTTTTGATGTAATAATTCTGGGGCCAAGCACTGCCGATTTTTTCACAAACCGGATTCTATGTCAGGTTGGTGAGTTTCTTTCTATTGAAGGCATCTGCATGGATACGCTTAAACTGCAAATCATCAACATAAATATGTCAGGACAATTTATGATGCATCTTTATATTTCGATGGTTACAGGCGCTATTTTGGCTTTTCCTTTTATTTTGAATGAAATATGGCGCTTTATCAGGCCGGCATTGCGTTCAGGTGAATCAAAAAGTTCACGGCAGGCTGTTTTTGTAAGTTCACTGCTTTTCTTTGTTGGTGTGCTTTTTAGTTATTATTTGATCGTTCCGCTGACAATAAACTTCCTGGGAACCTATCAGGTGAGTGAAACTGTGCTTAACCAGATTTCAATAAACTCCTATGTAAACACTGTTGTATCTGTCACATTTGCCGTGGGCATTGTTTTTGAGCTGCCACTAATTATTTATTTTCTTTCAAAAATGGGTCTAGTGACTCCTTCCTTTTTAAAGAAAAACCGCAAATACATGCTTGTGATCCTTCTTATAGTTTCTGCTATTATCACACCACCAGATGTTTTCAGTCAGATTTTGGTGTGTATCCCGCTTATGGGTCTTTATGAGCTGAGTATTTTGGTGTCTGAACGTATCTATCGCAAAGAGCAGAAATTGTCGAAAAGTTGATAGTTTGCGCAAGAAAATCCTTCTTAATTTCTTTTGATTTATCAGTAAAGCTGAGAAGGAGCTTTTTGGAAGAATCACCCAATAGATTCTATGTTGTTCAATATCAATAATATAAATGATTAGTTGGCATAATATTTGATGCTTTATTGATTAAAAGTTCGTTACATTTCAAGCAGTAATCACTTAAAAACCTGTCAAAATGAAAAATATCATTCTTATTAGTTTGCTCTTTTTTGCCTTCTTTTCATGCACTCAGCAAAAGGAAATAGCAAAATCCAAAGCAGTTGTACAGGCTGTTTCTGTTGATAGTACTGAGTACGAAATCATGATTATTGATCCTGATTTTGACACATGGTATTTGGTAAATTTTGCGCCTTCGCTTGACAGAAGCGATGATTATTACAGGCTAAGAAATACTGTTGCCGTAAATAACTGGAATCATTATTACATTAGTGGGCGGTATAGCAGAATCATCGGTTCGCACATACATTACGTTCCTTCAACGGATTATGGCATTGAAGTGAACCGAAAGCTTTATTGGTTTTTCAAGTATTATGAGGAGAAGTTCAGAGTTCCGCTGTTTAAATAGTCATCCCAATAAGGGAAACTTTTTTCTATCCTTGTTTTAAATTTGCTCCTTATGCCAGCCTGGTTTTCCTGTCAGAAACCCTGAACTTAGCAGATAGAATTGTTCGGCTGATTCGGCATGCACCCAATGCGAAGCTCCTTCGATGGTAATAATTTCAGCCATTGGGAAATTCGACCTTATTGTGGGATAATCTTCCGGCAGGATATAATCAGATTGCCCTCCGCGAATAAACAAGGTGGGTTTATGGTATGTGACATCAGTTTGAATAGCATCAAACATCTGATTGAGATTTTTTGCAATTCCATTCAGATTGATGCGCCATTCAAGGGTGTCTTTGTCACGCCAATGCAGGTTTTTCATCAAAAACTGACGGATACGAAGTTCTTTAACCCGGTCTTTTAACTGCGTTTCAATCTCAGAACGCGATTTCATTGTGCTAAGATCGATGGATTGCATGGCTTCGATAATGTTTCGGTGGTGTGGCCTTTCTCCATATGCTTTCATGCTGATATCAACAACAATAAGGCGCTTCACCATTTCGGGATATTCAAGTGCAAAGCGCATTGCCACTTTTCCGCCCATGCTATGACCCAGCATCATTGGGTTGATGATGTCTTGCTCTTCAATCATTTCCATCAGGTCGTCTGTCATGGCCAGATAATTAAAAACATCACTGTGTGGTGACATCCCATGGTTGCGTTGGTCAGGAATAATTACATCAAAACCTTCGTCAGCAATGCGTCTGCCAAATGTGACCCAGTTGTCAGAAATGCCAAACAATCCATGTAAAACGATCAATGGCTGGCTTCCTTGGTCGCCATATCTTCTAAAGAAAAGTTTCATAAATTCATTTTCAGACTGCAAAAATACCAAGATTCCTGCTATTCATCTAATTGAAGTTCGGCTCCATGTCCTTTCAGATTGAAATAACGTCGTAGCCCGTATACACCAAGATATGCAAATGGCGTATCGAATAATGCAAAGAGAACCTTGAATAAGAATCCATTGCCTAAAAGTAAAGTGAATAAATGCCATTCGATAACATCAAAAGTGCAGAGTAAAAATAAAACCGTAAAAGTATCAATGAACTGACTTGTAAACGTTGAAAGGTTGTTTCTCAGCCAGAGATGCTTTCCTTTTGTTACGCGTTTCCAGAAGTGAAAAACCTGAACATCAATGAACTGCGCAATCAGATAAGCAGCCAGTGAAGCGCCGACTGCGATAAAAGTAAAACTGAAGGTCTTCTTAAATTCAGCATTGCTTAAGGGCGACCACTCTGTGGCTGGCGCAAGGGTAGACACGATTACGATTATCAAAGCGAATACACTTGCAAATATGCCGGCTACAATGAGGTAATTGGCTCTTTTCCGGCCATATACTTCTGAAACAATATCAGTGATAAGAAAAGTGATGGGATATGCAATAATGCCTACGCTCAATTCAAAATTGAACAACCCGAATGGATTCCAATGAAAAAATTTCTGAAAAATCAGGTTACTGGTTACCAAAGATGTGATAAATAAAGCTGCAAGAATAAGATAAAGCAGTTCAGCATCACGCCGTTTTTTATTGGATAGCTGCATAGGAATGGGAGTTGTCATTTTAAAGTTCTGTTTGTACGATATGGATTAATTTCATTTTTTAAAAAACCAACAATTGAAAATACCTATTTGTTTAGGATAAATACATTTCACTTATATGCCTGCAAGCCGGTGATTTCGTGGCCGGTAATGAGCAGGTGAACATCATGGGTTCCTTCATAGGTGATCACCGATTCAAGATTCATCATATGGCGCATCATTGGAAAATCGCTTGTGATGCCCATCGCGCCAAGTACTTGACGCATTTCACGTGCAATATTCAGCGCCATTTCCACATTGTTTCGTTTGGCCATTGAAATCTGAGCAGGTGTTCCGCGGCCTTCGTTGCGTAAAACGCCAAGCCTCCAAACGAGCAGTTGTGCCTTGGTAATTTCAGTGATCGCCTCAGCAAATTTCTTTTGTTGAAGCTGAAATGCCGCGATGGGTTTTCCAAACTGTTTCCGCTCAAGTGCGTAGCGCAAAGCTGCATCATAGCAGTCCATTGCAGCGCCTATCACTCCCCAGGCAATGCCATATCTGGCAGAACTAAGGCAGCTCAGTGGTCCCCGCAGCCCTTTTGCTCCGGGCAGCAGATTTTCTTTTGGCACCTTCACGTTATCGAAAACAAGCTCGCCTGTAATAGATGCCCTCAACGACCATTTTCCATGGGTTTCTGGTGTTGTAAAACCTGGCATTCCTTTCTCAACAAGCAATCCGCGAATTACATCATGCTCATCTTTTGCCCAAACCACAGCAACATCAGCGATAGAGGCGTTGGTGATCCACATTTTGGCACCATTCAGCAGATAATGGTCGCCCATGTCTTTGAAACGTGTGATCATGCTTCCGGGATCAGATCCATGATTGGGCTCTGTAAGGCCAAAACAGCCGACCATATCTCCGGTTGCAAGTTTAGGAAGAAATTTGCGCTTTTGGTCTTCTGTGCCGAAGCTAAAAATTGGGTACATGACCAGCGAAGTTTGCACAGATGCCATCGAACGAAGCCCGGAATCGCCTCTTTCAAGTTCCTGCATGATGATTCCATAACTTATATAGTCCAATCCTGCACCACCAAATTCCTCAGGAATGAAAGGCCCGAAAGCACCAATTTCACCCAATTCTTTGATAAGGGCTTTTGGGAAAATGGCTTTTTCAAAGTGCGCTTCGATAAAAGGTTTAACCGAACGGTTCACCCAGTCACGCACTGCCGAACGGATAATTTTATGTTCTTCTGTAAGCAGATCATCTACAAGGTAGTGGTCAGGTGAAGTGAAATTATTTATTGATGTCATTTTGATTAAATTGATCAAACTAATTATTGGAAAAATGTTGGCATAAAAGTAATGGATTATTTGTTTTTGAGCGTGAATGCATTGATTGAATAAATGAAATTCCAATTCAATTGGAGATAGATCTGTTAAAGAAGGATCTTACAAAAATGCAACTTTTCGAAATATGTCTCAGCCAGCTTGAAACACTTTGGGTTGTGTGTCCGTATTGTGGCAAAAAAGTTCCAAAAAGCCAAAACAAACCATTGAAATAGTCTGATTTTTAAATTCATTTTTGATCATAATTTGGTTTTTCTATAATCTTTGCTGGAATCCAATATTCAGAATCTTGTTTGCTTTTTTTATAGTAAACCCAGACCGAACAGGTATTTTATTACCTTTTTGGTTGCATGAAGTAAATGTCTGCTAGCTTTGCAGCTCAATAGTATTCTATACCGTTAATTTTATGAAGTATTTTTTTTGGGCTTTTGCTCTGGTTTTTGCATCTCATTCAGTCAACTCACAAAGCATCGGATATCCTGTTTTGGGTACTGAAAAAACGCTTGAAGTGATGACTTGGAACATTGAGTGGTTTCCAAAAAACGGGCAAACTACCCTTGATTATGTTACTGCAATTATCAATGACCTCGATGTTGACCTGATAGCATTTCAGGAGATTGGCGATACCGTCGCATTTAAGCAGATGCTTATAAACCTTGAAGGCTACAGCGGGTTTTTTAAATCGGCCAGGTTTGGGGGTTTGGTTTATATATACAAGCACAATACAATTCAAATAAACCAGATTTATGAGATTTATACGGCCTCAAGCTTTAGAAGCCCATTTCCCAGAGCACCTGTCGTGATTGATTTTAATTTCAGAAACCAAAACTATATTGTTATAAACAACCATTTGAAATGTTGTGGCGATGGTTTTATGAATATATCCAATCCAAATGATGAGGAAACCCGAAGGTTTATTGCTGTTAATCTTCTGAAAGAATATGTGGATGTTAATTTTAATGATAAAAATGTCATTATCGTCGGAGATTTGAATGATGTAATTGAAGATCCATATGACCACAATGTTTTCAGAAACATTTTGGATGATAAGGAAAACTATTTATTTGCCGATCTTGGAATTGCAAACGGAAACAGCGCAAACTGGTCTTATCCTTCCTGGCCTTCTCACCTTGACCATATTATTATCACCAATGAACTTTTTGATGCTTTTGATAATGATACTTCTGAAGTACGTGTTGTAAAAATTGATGAATATTTGGCAGGTGGATGGCAGGAATATGATCAGCACGTTTCAGATCACAGGCCTGTTGCAATAAAACTGATGCCTGATAAAAGTCTGGGAGTGCAGGATTTTGATGTTGCCATACAGCCATTTTCTATCTATCCAAATCCTTTTTCAGAAGAAACAAGTCTGTCGTTTCCATTATTGAATGCTGATGTAGAAGTTCTTATTGGCAATATGTTTGGTCAGATTGTATTCAAACAGCAAGTCAACCAAGGCCAAACTTCTTTGAAATGGAATCCAAATGGATTGCCTGAAGGAGTATACTTTGCCAACCTCATCATAAACGGCAGAATTGTTGCCTTTTCAAAACTTGTATTCGTCGCTCAATAGCAAAAAAAAGGCAACCCCTAAAGGTCGCCTTTTAAATATATATTGAGTTTGAATTGACGTTTATTTCTTGTCGTCGACTTCTTCAAAATCTACATCAGTAACTTCGTCATCGCCAGGTTTTTTGGCTCCGGCATCTGCGTCAGCTCCGGCTCCCGGATTTTGCTGCGCATTTGCATCAGCTTGTGTGTTCTTGTACATTTCCTCACTTGCCGATTGCCAGATACCGTTAAGTTTGGTCATGGCGCTGTCAACTGCAGTCACATCCTGATTTCTGTGTGCATTTTTCAATTGTTCCAGGGCACCTTCGATCTCAGTTTTCTTTTCAGCCGGCAATTTGTCGCCATATTCCTTCAGCTGCTTCTCTGTCTGAAAAATAAGTGCATCTGCAGCATTGAGTTTATCAACGCGTTCGCGCTCTTTTTTGTCTGATTCAGCATTGGCTGTAGCTTCTTCTTTCATGCGCTGAATATCAGCATCGCTTAATCCTGATGAAGCTTCGATACGGATACTTTGAGTTTTTCCTGTTGCCTTGTCTTTGGCTGAAACATGAAGAATACCGTTTGAGTCAATATCGAAAGTAACTTCAACCTGAGGTATTCCGCGAGGTGCCGGTGGAATTCCATCTAAGTGGAAACGTCCGATACTTTTATTTTGGTTTGCCATTGGGCGTTCACCCTGTAGTACATGTATTTCTACTGATGGCTGATTGTCGGATGCAGTTGAAAAAGTTTCCGATTTTCTTGTAGGAATGGTCGTGTTTGATTCGATCAGACGCGTCATTACACCTCCTAAAGTCTCAATACCAAGTGAAAGCGGTGTTACATCCAGCAGCAGAACATCTTTTACTTCTCCGGTTAAAACGCCACCTTGAATAGCAGCACCAATAGCTACAACTTCGTCAGGATTAACTCCTTTTGATGGTTCTTTGCCAAAGAAATCTTTTACAATTTGCTGAATGGCCGGAATACGTGTTGAACCACCAACAAGTATTACATCATCAATATCGGCAGCTGAGAGGCCGGAATCTTTGAGCGCCTGACGACAGGGCTCTATCGTTGCGCGGATAAGCTGATCGTTGAGTTGTTCAAATTTTGAACGTGTTAGCTTACGAACAAGATGCTTTGGAACGCCATCAACAGGCATAATATATGGCAGGTTGATTTCAGTTTCGGTAGAACTTGAGAGCTCAATCTTGGCTTTTTCAGCGGCCTCTTTCAGGCGTTGCAATGCCATTGGATCTTTTCTCAGGTCAAGACCTTCATCTTGTTTAAATTCTTCTGCCAGCCAGTTAATGATATTGTGATCGAAGTCATCACCACCAAGGTGGGTGTTGCCATTTGTCGATTTCACTTCAAATACGCCATCTCCCAGTTCGAGAATTGAAATATCAAAAGTTCCTCCACCTAAGTCGTAGACGGCAACTTTTATGTCGCTTCTTTTTTTGTCAAGGCCATAAGCAAGTGCAGCTGCAGTAGGCTCGTTGATGATTCTACGAACCTTAAGTCCGGCAATTTCTCCGGCTTCTTTTGTTGCCTGACGTTGTGAATCGCTAAAATATGCCGGTACCGTAATCACAGCTTCAGTAACTGTTTGGCCAAGATAATCTTCAGCAGTTTTCTTCATTTTTTGAAGAATCATTGCTGAAATTTCTTGTGGCGTGTATAAACGATCTTCTATTTTAACCCGGGGTGTATTGTTGTCGCCCTTCACTACTTTGAAAGGGACTCTTCCGGTTTCGGTTGTTACACGGTCGAAATTTTCTCCCATGAAACGTTTGATAGAAAATATTGTCTTGGTAGGGTTCGTGATGGCCTGACGTTTTGCAGGATCACCAACTTTACGTTCACCGTTGTCGGCAAAACCAACTACTGAAGGTGTTGTACGACGTCCTTCGCTGTTTGGAATTACAACAGGCTCATTGCCTTCCATCACGGATACGCAGGAATTTGTAGTTCCTAAGTCGATTCCGATAATTTTTCCCATTATGTTTTCCTCCTGAAATATAAGTTTGAATGTCTTAATTTTAATTTACTGTTATTGATTTGACAATGATTATGCCAACCAATAAAATTTTGACATTTTTTAAAAAAACACATTCTTTAAACATGTCATTATGAACATGTTAAAATTATAATACTGATTTACAGTAGTTTAAATGCATTGTCATTTGTGTATTAGTCTGACAGTCGGAAGGTGACAAAAAGACAGAATGGTTGTGCTCACCGTTCGTTTCATGTGAATTGAGGATCAGAATAAATTCGTAAATTATGAAGATTCCGGAAGGTATAACACTTCTGGTAACAATAAGGATTAGTCTTTATTAAGCCTAAATTTGGTGTCAAAGAAAGATTGCGTAAAACGGAAAAAGGATCGATTTTATCGATTTAGAACAAAACCCCAGTTAAAATCTTCAACCAATTTAACTTCACTCTGAACGGAAAGTCTGTAATTTCGGCTGATAGTTTTTCTTGAAGAGAAAATCCCGTAGCCATTTTCTATATTCGTAAATTCTGGAATTTCCATGACAATGCTATTGCTTGGAGCATTCACATCAATGTAGGTGCTGAGGTCATCACCGCCAGAGGATATAACGACATCAACATTTCCTGCAAATCTTTTAATGTTAAGGCCGCTGCTGAGCTGATTGCCAAGAAGGTTGTAAAAAGTTTCCCCTAAGTAGGTTATTTCAAGGGTTTCGCCTCCCGAAAGGCTGTTTGATTTTCTGGTTCCCAGAAACCATGTGAGCGATTTGCTGATAGTATCAGGATTTCCTGGATGAAGCTCCTTGTAAAAAAACTTCATGCTTACCTCATAGCGCTTTCCACTTTCAGCCGAACTCCAGCGAATGGGCGTTGGAACGGTTGCAGCAAAATTGATCCGGTTTATAGGCTGCTGAATCGAAAACTCTTTGACAAGGGTTGTGCTCGACCTGATTTCATTGTCACCTTTATCAACAACTAAGGTGTAGGCTGCATCTGCAACGAGCGGTGTAGTTGTATAATACAGTTTTTGTTCAGGAAAATAAAAAATTGAATCGCCGGCAAGTTTATTTCGTTTTGTAATGGTATCCAAAATTATCGCCGGCAGATCAACACTGTTGCGTCTGCCTAAAAGACTGACGTTTAGTTTGCCTGCGTAATTGCTTGAATCAGGGTTTCTGGCAAACAATAAAGCATTGCCAGGTCCCAGAAATGCTTTTGTTATTTTGATAAAAGTTGTATCGACACCAGTTTCAAGAATTCCATACACAATTGTAATGTCTTTGTATTCGGCATAATTATCCACCTCTGTGCTGCAAGCGCTGAAAAATAAAATGAATGCTATAGAGATTATTGCCAGAAAGTACCTTGTCATAATTTTAAAATTAGGGGGCAAAATTAATACTAATTGCTTTAGCAATTTTTCAATATTGAAGATTTGAATGAATCTGTTACCTGCTTTAACAATTTTCGATAAAAGAATGGTGTAACTTTGCCACAGCTTTTTATAGAAAAAGTCTTTTATATGAAGCAATTTTCAGAGTCATCACTGTTAAATTTAAAGTTCTTTATTTTTTTAAACGTGCTTTTGTTGGCCTTTAGTGTTTTTTTGGCCATTTTAGCTTTATAAAATCCGATTTAGAAATAATTTTTCTTTTCATAAAAATATTAGACATGTACTTATCTCAGGATATTCCAAAAATTACAACCCATGTGCTTCAGGAGATGAAGCTGAAGGGCGAGAAAATTGCTATGCTTACTGCCTATGATTTTTCTATGGCAAAAATTCTTGATGAGGCAGGCATTGATGTAATCCTTGTTGGCGACAGCGCTTCCAATGTGATGGCAGGGCATAAAACCACTTTGCCCATTACATTGAATGAAATGATCTATCACGCTTCCTCTGTCATGAGAGCAGTTACACGCTCGCTCGTGGTGGTCGACATGCCGTTTGGAACGTATCAGGGCAACTCAAAGGAGGCGCTCCATTCAGCAATTCGTATTATGAAGGAGTCAGGCGCAAATGCTGTGAAAATGGAAGGTGGCGAAGAAATTGTAGAGTCTATTGACCGTATTCTCAGCGCAGGCATACCTATCCTCGGACACCTTGGACTTACCCCGCAAAGCATTAATAAGTTCGGCACATACGTGGTACGCGCCACCGAAGAACGAGAGGCTGACAAATTGCGTCGTGATGCAACGATTCTAGAGCAGGCAGGCTGTTTTGGAATAGTCCTGGAAAAAATACCATCCCAGCTTGCAACCGAAGTTACACAAGCGGCCCGCATCCCTACAATAGGAATAGGTGCCGGAAGTGGCGTGGATGGTCAGGTGCTGGTTTTACACGATATGTTAGGTATAAACCAGAAGTTTTCGCCACGTTTTTTGAGACGATATCACAACTTATATGAAGAAATTAAAGGCTCTGTAGGCTCTTATATTACAGATGTGAAATCAGTTAATTTTCCCAGTGAGCGCGAGCAATATTAACATGTTTCTTTGAAAAAAGCTTGTTGTGACCGACATTTCAAATCGTATATTGTTTGAAGACAATCATTTACTGGTCGTCAATAAATTGCCTTCAGAGATTGTACAAGGCGATAAAACAGGTGATGTAAGCCTGTTGGATGATGTAAAAAGCTATTTGAAAACTACCTATAACAAACAGGGAAATGTTTTTGCAGGTCTGGTCCATCGCATCGACAGGCCGGTGAGTGGGGCAGTTGTTTTTGCGAAAACCAGCAAAGCACTCACACGCATGACAGCTTTGGTCAGGGAAAGGGATTTTGATAAAAAGTACCTTGCAATTGTAAGAAATAAACCACCTGATGAGGAAGGTTTTCTAGAGCACTTTCTTGTCAAAAATGAAGCTCAGAATAAATCTTATATCTCAAAAGAAAGTGTATCTGGAGCTAAAAATGCACAATTAAAGTACAGAGTCACGGGTGTTTCAAAATCCTTTTTCCTTTTGGAAATAACCTTGCTTACCGGAAGACATCACCAAATCAGGGTGCAACTTGCAGCAATGGGTTGCCCGATTTTGGGCGACCTTAAATATGGTGATAAGCGCTCAAATGTTGACGGCTCCATTTGCCTTCATTCACATTCCATCGCTTTTGAACATCCTATAAAAAAGCTGGCTCTTTCAATTGTTGCAGACCCACCGAAAACAATGCCGTGGACTGCCTTTTTCTGAGCTGCTTAATTCCGGATTTTGATGAAACTTCTTTTTTAATCAGAGAATCAACCTAAACATCACTAAAAAACAGTCTGTTAGCTAGTTTAGATTTCCTAATTAAAATACTTTCAGGGTAGTATATTTTTAAAATGCCCGCAAAAAAGTTGTATAGAAGACTAATACAAAACTCATATCTTTGACCTTCATAAAACTTTCAAAACACTATGATAAGAAAGTGCGTTTTTTTGGTTTTTTTCTTTTTTCTTTTCTTTACTGCTTCAGCCCAGTATTATCTGAGTGGTCAGGATCCTGCTTCGGTGCGTTGGAAACAGTTGAAGACACCTCATTTCAGGTTGATTTTCCCTGATGATAATCGGCTTCAGGCACAGTATCTGGCCAATATGCTTGAATTTTGTTATCCGGCAGTAAGAGCAGATTTAAATGCAAAACCGACTAAGTCTGATTTGATTTTTCACACACAAAGCGTGATATCGAATGCCACTGTAGCATGGGCACCAAGAAGACTTGACTTTTTTCATATGCCTCCGCAGGATGGTTACGGTCAGGAATGGTTTCGTCAGTTAAGTGTCCATGAAATGAGGCATGTAGCACAGATTAAACGACTTGACGAGGGTTTTGGAAAGTTCCTTTCGACTGTGCTTGGACAACAGGGTACTGCAGCTTTGCTTGGTATTTTTATTCCAAACTGGTTTCTCGAAGGAGATGCTGTGGTTGCAGAAACAGCAATGTCATTCAGTGGCCGTGGTCGGCAGCCTTTGTTTGAGGCAGGACTAAGAGCACAACTGCTCGAAAAAGGAAGCTATTCCTATGACAAAGCATATTTTGGCTCTTACCGGCATCATGTGCCGGACATTTATGAGTTTGGATACTTTATGACAGCTTTCAATAAAGAAAAATATGGGCCTGAGCTGTGGGAAAATGTACTCGATAAAACTGCAAGAAGGCCATTTCTGTTGGCACCTTTCACAAGCGCTTTAAAGGAAATAAGCGGGCGGGGAAAGAAACAGCTTTATCGTGAAACAATGGACTCGCTCCGTTTGATATGGGCGCTTCAAGATAGTTTAAGCATAAAAACACCAGCGCAGATTATTAGTCCATCAAAAAAAATATACACAAATTACCGCTTTCCTCAGGTTCTCAGTGATGGCAGCATTGTTGCAATTCGCAGCTCAATGGCCGACATCCGGCGCATTGTTTTGATTCAGGACAGCCTCGAAAAAGTGCTGTTTACACCTGGCAGTATCTTTAATCATAGTCTTTCTGCTACCGATAGTTTGGTTGTCTGGAATGAGTTTCAGCCAGACCTCAGATGGTCGAACAGGAATTTCAGTATTATTAAAATTGGTGATATTGGAACAGGAAAAATAAGACAGCTTACTTTTGGAAGCAATTTTTTCGCGCCTGATATAAGTTCCTGTAACAGGAAAATTGTAGTGGCTGAAACCTCGCCAACAGGCAGGCACTCCATTGTTGTTTTGGGTAGCGAAAGCGCTGAAGAACTTTTCAGGCTGAGCAGCGACAGCCTGTTTTTTCAGACCCCAAAATGGATGAGCGATCGTGAACATATTGTTGCATTGGTTATAGGGCAAAATGGCAAAGCTTTGATGAAAGTAAGTACTATTTCAAGGAAGCAGGAAGTTTTAATTCCTTTTGGCTACACCGATTTCAGCTTGTCGGCGGTAAATGATAATCTGATGATTTTGCATGGAGCATGGTCAGGAATCAGTAATATTTTCGCTTTTAATCTGGAAACAAATGAACTTCGGCAGTTGGGTTCTTCACGTTTTGGAGCAGCTGATGCCGATTTCGATGCTAAAAATGAGCAGTTGGTTTATGCAGATTATAGTGCCGACGGCTGGAAAATTCAGGCGCTGAAAACGAAGGATTTGTTGAACGTGCCCCTTTCTGATGTATTAAACAATTCTTTTGATCTTGCAGAAAAATTGTCTGCAAAGGAGAAATTTAATATTGATGCAGTGGCAATTCCCGACAGTATTTTTCCTGTGAAAAAATACCGGCGAATCAATAATTTATTTCATGTTCATAGCTGGTCGCCGGTGTATTTGGAAGCCAACAACCAAAACTTTGGACCTGGATTCAGTATTTTGTCTCAGAACTCACTCAGCACAATGGTTGCCGAACTTGGCTACAGTTATGATTTGAACGAACAAACCGGCAAGACTGTTTTAAACATGACCTATCTCGGGCTTTTTCCAGCAATCAATGCCGGTTTTAGTACTGGCCTCAGACGAGGAAAAACAACCTTGGAAGGAAAAACTGTTGACCTTAAATGGTGGGAAACGGACTGGAATTTAGGAATGAGAGTACCATTGAACTTCACACGTGACCGCTGGATCAGAGGATTACAGCCTGCACTTAGTTTCAGACAGATTTACCGTGAAATGGCACCGGAAATTGGTTTGAATTTTAAACATAACCTTGTCTCTTCAATAGGTTATGATATTTTTATTTACAATCAGACACGCATGTCTGCAAGAGATCTTTTGCCTGCATGGGGACAATCAGCACGATTGATTTTCAGGCATACGCCTTTCGATGCTGAACCATCGAAGCAGATTTTTGCCAGCGCCAGTTTATTTTTTCCGGGATTGGCGCCCCATCATGGTTTGAGGCTTTATGGAGCATGGCAAAATGAAGTTACAGGTTATTACCAGTTCGGCAGCTATGCCTCTTTTCCCCGGGGATACAACAGCTTGTTTTTTGATGAATTGGTTTCGCTTAAAACCGACTATGTGTTTCCGCTTTTATACCCTGAATTAAATCTGCCAACTGTGTTTTATTTAAAGAGAATACGCTCAGGTCTGTTTTTTGATTATTTTTCCGGAAGCCATTCAGGGCAAACAAATGATTATATGTCTGCCGGAATGGAACTGCATAGCGACTGGCACTTTCTGAACTTTCCTGCACCTGTGAACATCGGTTTCAGACTTTCACATACATTTAGCAATGGCGGGTGGGTTCCTGAATTCCTTTTTGGCGTCAATTTCTCGGCTTTATATTAATTTTAAGTTTTAATTTTAGCACAAATATTTTAGTTATGAAAAGCCGTATCCTAAGTTTTGAACCTGAGATAGAAGCAATAATCCAAAAATGTCAGTATTGCAGTCTGGCAATGATTGATGCCGATGGTAAGCCCTATGTGATTCATATGAATTTCGGTTTTCGGAACAGAACAATCTTTTTTCATTCAGGCCCTGAGGGGAAAAAGCTAAAAGCACTTGAAAATAATCCAAATGTTTGTGTTGCTTTCAGTACAGATCATCTGCTGCGCTGGCAAAATACTGAAGTGGCCTGTAGTTATTCAATGAAATACAGGTCTGTGCTTGCTCATGGAAAGGTTAAATTCATTGAAGACTCAAATGAAAAAATGGACGCGCTGAATGTTATCATGAATCAATATACGGATGAGGAGTATAAATACAGCGCACCGGCCATTGAAAATGTTTGCGTTTTTAGTGTTGAAGTAGAAAAATTGGAGGGAAGGGCTTACGGCTATTAGCGGTTCAGGCTTTTTAAAATATCATTAATTATTATTGTTATGAAGTTAAATATTAAGTATTTAGGTTTTCTGTTGGTTGTTTTTTCAATTGTTGCTATAGCCTCATGCAATAAAGGTGGAAAAACTAAATATGAAGAATATCTCATTCAAGTGGACAGTATTCAGGTAGCTGATACAGTGAATTTGGGATCAAAATTCAGTGTTGTATTTTTTGGCATAATTGGCTATGATGGCTGCAGTTCTTTCTCAAGATTTATAGCTGAACGTGAAACCGGCCGTTATAAGCTTCAGGTTGTTGGAAAGAGAAAAACAGGGCCTAATATTGCTTGTCCGGAATACCTGCCCATGCTCGATGGTGAAAAACTTGAACTTTTGGCAGACAGTTCGGGGGTTCTGAAAATTGAAATTGTTAACCCCGGCCTCAATCAGATTCTCTCAAAGGAAATCTTTGTCAGAAATTAATACTGCTCACTTAGTACCAGTCATCAATCTTGCCAGGTTCAAAGTACTGCAGTGGTCTGAGTAATTTATCAAAACTATAATACTGAATAAGCACGAAATCACGGTTTTCGTTGACCAAAGCATACATGCGATCTAAGTCAAGTGGCACGAGATGATATTCAATTTCAAGGTGTTCAGCAAAAGTTTTTTTCCAAAATGTGGTGACAGTATTGCTTTCACCATCTGTGTCGACGAGTGTTATTCTATGCAAAAAGGGTGAATTTATGATTGAATCACGCTTTATGGCAGGCATTCCTGTGTTGAGTAAAGCCTCAAAACGAATATCGTTAAAAGAGGTCAGATAGTTGAGCAATCGAAGCGTATCATATACCGGCAAAACGAAATTATCCTTAAGTCTGGTAACTTTATAATTATGGCGGTCGGTCTTTTCAATTTTGAAACTCTGATCCGGATTTTCATTGAACTCAATCTGAACAGACTGAATTTCGTTAAGTCTTTTGCGAAAAACACCATGATCTCTCCAATCGTCAAGAATAGGTGAGTATCTTGACATGACAAATCCCTTAAAGCCTGTCAGATACATGATGTAGGCTGTTGAAGCACCTTCCTTGAGCATAAATGTGCCGATATTGTCTTTTGGCACATCGCCAACATAATAAACCTTTGTTCTTTTTTCTCTTGGGAAAAGCTGTATACGATCAAAAAAATTGATCAATGGAACTATCTGATAAACTTCTACTTTAATTGCAATGCCAGCCATGCGCGAAACAACATTGTCATGGCTTGCCAGCGAAACAGGTCCTCTGACGCGTAATTTCAACATTGTATTTAGCAAAGCATCAACTTTTTGCTGTTGCGCTTTGTAGGTTTCGTTTACTGTCCACCCGTTTTTTTTGCGTTCGAGCAAGACCTCGTTGGTGTCGAGATTTGCAATGAAAATTTTTGTGACACTTGCTGTATCAAGTACTGCAAAATCAGTGTTTTTTGACTGAAGTGTTGAAGTATAGTTTTTATTAAATACAAGCAAAACCGCAATCAAAATCAATAAAAGCGTGAGGATTATGGCAAATTTATTTTTTTTCATGATGTCCTTTTCAATTCAAAAATATTAAACAAAACAGGTTTATCTGGCGTAACGTTTTTTTCTTAATATCGCCAGCACAATACCAAAAATCAGCACGATTACTACCGGAACCAAAATATTGATTACTTGCCAATGCAGCCGTGAACTGTTAACTTTTGGCATGTCAAGCATTCGGATTTTAAGTTCCCTCGAGCGTATACTTACCAAACTTGATTCATCCGCCAGATAACTGATGGCATTCAGGATAAAGTCCTTGTTTCCGTATGTTTGGCGGGTAAATTGATCAAATCCCAGCGGCAAAGGGTAGCCTTGTGGAATGTGAAACTGGTTTCGGATGATATCGCCATCAGCAACGACAATCATTGCAGTAGGTTTACTTGTTTCCAGAAAACCAATGTCTTTACTGCCTGTTATTTCCGGTGGCATACGATTGGAAAATAAAGAAGGAAATGTGCCCTCGAGCAGATAAGCTGTAGCCTGTCCTTTTTTATTATACATCCGCTCATCTGGTTTTTCACGCAACATTGCCAGTGTGATAAGAGCAGGAGTGCCAACAGTACGGGAATAATCAGAGGTTTTTAGTAAAGGTGTTTTTCGCACATAATCTACAAGAACCGTATCAATCGAACTCGTGAAATCAGCTTTGATTGCGTTGATGTTTCTAACAATGGGGTGGTTGGATGCCTGACTCAGCAGCGGAAAATAGTGCCAGCGGAAATATTCAATCTGCGCCTGCCCTGCAACTTGTCCGGTTCTAAGTGGAATAGACGCAGAATTGAGGTCGAGCACAAGATTTTTATTTAACCGAACACCATATTTAAACAACTGATCATCGAGCTTTGTATCCATATCAATCCCAATGGTGGATTCACGCATCTGAAGGCTGTCCATGCTTGCTAAAACAGGATCAACAAGCCAAAGAACCTTTCCGCCATACATTATATACTGATCGATAATAAACTTGTCCTTTTCATCAAACGGAATGGTAGGCTTTGCAATAATGATGGTTTGATAATTGGGTAATATTCGCACATTTCCTTCATTGTCAGGCTCAGATCGACGCGTCAAAGCACTGATTCTGCCTCCGATAATAATTCTGTCAACACGATAATTCTGTAAAAGTGTCTGGGTCACATCATGCACATCTCCTTCATTCAGTTCGCCATTGCCCTCGGTGAATGCAATTGCGGGTTTTTGTAATTGAGAAAGTTTTCTGATGACTTCGGCCAGTTTGAATTCCAGATTTTGTATCGAATTGTTTAAAACCATTTCAGCCGGCGTGTTGATCTGGCTTTCCAGTAAATCGAGCGGAAGCTCTTTGTCGCGGTACATTACCATCGCTCCGGGAAAAATCACCTTTTGCTGCATTCCCTCAGCAGTGCGTACCTGAAGGTCGGTTGGCTGAAGCCCGCGTTCAACAAGCACTTTTATAGTTTCATCGACATCCTGCTTGTTGCTTCCTGCCATCGGATTGATGAATTCGTACTCAATGTATTTGTTGTAAGCCCTGAATTCGTCGAGCATTTCCTTGGTTTCGCGCCGAAGTTTTTTGAAGCCCGCCGGAAAGTCACCTTCGAGATAAACCCTGAAATAAACATAATCGTTAACCGACTTCAGCAGGTTTTTTGTCGCTGGTGCAAGGGTATAGCGTTTTTCGCTTGTGAGATCAAAACGTGTAAAAAGGAAGGATCCTATCACATTCAGGACAAGTATCACAACTACTACAAGGGCAAATTCGATCAGGTTGTTTTTTCTGATATCCTTTGCCTTGAATATTTTTGGCAATCTATTTTCTTTGTGTTTTACCATTTTCTGCTTGCTAAGGACAATTTGGTGAAACTGATAAAAAGAGCGATCAGACTGAAGAAATAAAGTAAATCACGTGTGTCGACAACACCGCGGCTGATAGAACTATAGTGTGCTGAAATGCCTAGCTGTTTGATAAAAAGATCAACTTTTCCAAACCATGAGAGTGAGTAAATAAATTCAAATCCGGTAAATACAAATCCGCTTAAGACGACTGCAAGAATAAAGGCGAGAATCTGATTGTCGGTAATGCTGCTGCTGAAGATGCCAATGGCAACAAATGCAGCTCCCAGAAGAAAAAGTCCAATGTAGGCTCCCCAGATACCACCCGAATCGAGGTTTCCGGGAGGCAGACCCAATTGATGCACAGAAAAATAGTAAATGAAAGTCGGAATTAACGAAAAAAGCACCAACGCCAGACTGGCGAAATATTTTGCAAGGATAATTTGAAGATCGGTCAATGGTTTGGTAAGCAGCATTTCAATCGTTCCCGTTTTTTTTTCATCTGCAAACGAACGCATAGTAACGGCAGGCACAAGAAAAAGAAATACAAAGGGTGCCAGAATAAATAAGCCTTCAAGGCTGGCGTAACCATAGTCCATGATATTAAAATCGGTCGGAAAAACCCACAGAAACAAGCCGTTGATAAGCAAAAACACGGCAATAACCATGTAGCCTATCAATGAGCTTAAAAAGCTGCTGATTTCTTTCATGAACAGTGCAAACATAAACAGGTTTTTAAGTTTTGGTGGCAAAAATACGCTTTTTCCATGAACGAAGAGGGCGCTTTGCCCATTGTTTAAACGTGAATTTGATACTTTTCTATTGTGCAAAGTCTTGAAATCCTTCTTTCCTTAATCCTTAAAATGATTTAAAAATGATAGCGCTATCAGTAAAACAAGAAAATGTTGAGTCATACCAGATTTTTAGTCCTTTCAATTAAAAAGCCCGTAAACAAAATGTTTACAGGCTTTTTCTTATTCGATTAACTTAGAAATCAGTTGTTAATTCCCTGCGCAATTTGTTCGTAAATTTCATAGGTGTCGGATGCAATCATAAGTTCTTCGTCTGTTGGAACTACAATCACCTTTACTTTAGAATCCGGAGTACTGATTACCTCTTCCTTACCTCTCGATTTCAAAGATTTTTCAACGTCAATTTTTACACCGAAAAATTCAAGTCCTTCAAGCGATTTGGTGCGAGTAACAGTATCGTTTTCTCCGATTCCACCGGTGAAAATAATGATGTCGACACCTCCCATAGCAGCTGCATAAGCGCCAATATATTTACGCACCCTGTATTGATACATTTCCATGGCAATTTTGGCGCGTTCATTGCCATTTTCAGCAGCTATTTCGATGTCGCGCATATCCGATGAAATACCGGAAATACCTAACATACCAGAAAACTTGTTTACAAGCGTACTCGTATAAGGAATGCTTGTTTCTTCTTTGTCTGCAATATAAAGCAGGGCGCCAACATCCAGGTCGCCACAGCGGGTTCCCATGATAAGTCCTTCGAGAGGCGTCATGCCCATTGTTGTATCAATAGACTTTCCGCCGTCAATAGCAGCCATGGAAGCTCCGTTGCCAAGGTGACAGGTAATGATTTTTTGCGTGTTTATGTCAAGTCCGAGAGCCTCGCAAGCGCGTTTTGAAACATATTTGTGACTGGTTCCGTGGAAGCCATACCGGCGGATTTTATATTTTTCGTAAAGTGAGTAGGGTAGGCCATACAGATAGGCTTTGGGTGGCATGGTCTGATGGAAAGCCGTATCAAAAACACCAACCTGAGGCACTTCAGGGAGCAGGTCTTTCATGGCATAAATACCCTTGAGATTTGGAGGATTATGCAGTGGAGCCAGGTCAACACAATCTTCAAGTGCTGCAATTACTTCTTCAGTAACATAAACGCTGCCGCTAAATTTTTCTCCCGCATGAACCACGCGGTGACCGACAGCATCAATCTCGTCGAGGGACTTGATACTGCCATATTTTTCGCTGATTAAAATGCCAAGCAAAAACTCAATTCCTGATTGGTGATCGAGAATCTCGCCTTCCAATTTCACTTCTGTGCCATCGCTGCGCTTGTGCTTAATGGCTGCGCCTTTCAAGCCGATTTTGTCAACGATACCTTTTGCAAGCACTGCTTTGGCAGGCATCTCAAAAAGCTGATATTTGATGGATGAACTTCCGCAGTTCAGAACAATGATCTTCATCTTATTTCTTTCTTTTTTGTTTTACTATTTGATAACGGCACATGTAACTGTTTGATCAACAGGCTTACCTGATTTGTAGTTATAAAACCCACGGTCAGTGATCCGGCCCAGATAATTGGCTCTAACAAGTCGTTTTATGATAGGTGAAGGCTTGTATTTTTTGTCACCATACTCTTGATAGAGGTTTTCCATGTATTTGAGTACTTTGTCCAGACCAATACGATCGGCCATTGCAAAGGGGCCATAAAGGTAGCCGGTTGATTCCCGCATAGCCATATCAATATCAGTGACGGAAGCAACTCCTTCCATAAGGATTTCGCATGCCTCATTGATTGTTGTGACCAACATACGGGTAACAATGTTGCCTGGAGATTCGTTCAGTTTGATGATTTTTTTATTGATCATTCCGGCAAATTTCACCACTTGACCGAATGCCTCATCAGAAGAGTTGATTCCTTTTACAACTTCAATGACATTTGTTTTACTTATTGGTAAAATGAAATGCATTCCAATCGCTCTTTCAGGATGCTTCAATCCGTTTGACAGATCAGAAATCATCAATGTTGCGATATTTGAAGAGATAATAGCGTCTGGCTTGACTACCGATTCTATCTTTTGAAAAATTTCTTTTCTTATTTCGAGGCTTGTTCCTTTTTTTCGTGAACTGATCGATTCGATGACGATGTCGCATTCAGCGAGATCATTATAGTTCGTTGTTCCTTTGATGCGACTCAGTATGGCGCGTTTTTCGCCGGGAGTAAGACCCCAATGGTTGATAACTTCATCAAGTTGTTCGCCTATATGTACAAAAGCTTCTTGAACGCGTTCTTCGGTCAGATCGAGAAAAACTACATCTATACCGTATTCACTAATTGTGCGAACAATCTCCTGTCCAACCGTGCCGCAACCGACCACACCCACCTTCTGAATCATTCCTTTTGTCTGGGGGCGTTTTCCCAAACTGAAATCTGCTAATGTTTCGCTCATATTTATATTTTTTTTAAGAGATTTATCTGTTATTATTTGATCCGTTAACCTGATTGACAGTAATTGCTACAAGGTTTACAATGTCCTCTACTGAACATCCGCGCGAAAGATCGTTGATTGGTGCTGCCATTCCTTGCAAAACTGGCCCTATTGCTTCAGCTCCTGCAAGACGTTGTACAAGTTTGTAGGCTATATTTCCAGATTCGAGGGATGGAAAAACCAAAACATTTGCCCTGCCTGCAATGCTTGATCCCGGAGCTTTTTTTCTTCCGATTGATTCCACTATGGCTGCATCTGCCTGAAGTTCCCCTTCTATTTGAAGCGTTGGATCCATGATTTTTGCAAGTTTTGTAGCTTCAATTACCTTATCAGCTTTTTCATGATTTGCACTACCTTTGGTAGAGAAGCTTAACATGGCTACCCTCGGTTCGATACCGGCGATATTTTTTGCTGTTTGTGCCGAAGCTACAGCTATTTCAGCAAGTTCTTTTACCGTTGGATCAGGATTTACGGCGCAATCAGCAAAAACCAAAATGCCATCTTCACCATAGTTTTTGTCGGGTACAATCATGATAAATGCACCTGAAACAGCAGAAAAACCGGGTTGTGTCTTGACGATTTGAAAGGCAGGACGAAGCACATCGCCTGTAGAATTGTTTGCACCCGCCACCTCTCCGTCAGCATCACCATTTTTGATAAGTAAAACAGCCAGATAAAGCGGGTTCTCAACAAGAACCAGTGCCTCTTCAATTGTAAGACCTTTACTTTTTCTTATTGTAACAAGCATTTCAGCGAAATACTGTTTCCTGCTGTGCGCAACAGGATCAATAATGGTTGCTTTTCTGATATTTTTAAGATTCCAATGAGATGCATTTTCCATAATTATTGCTTCATTTCCAAGGAGGATAATTTCAGCAATGTTTTCTTCCAGAATAATATCTGCAGCACGCATGGTTCGTTCTTCTGTGCCTTCTGGCAGCACAATTTTTTTATTGGTACCTTTTGCTCTTTCTCTGATATTTTGAATTAGATCCATATAGTTTATAATGAGGAGGATATATTTTTTCCGGCTGCAAAATTACCGCTTTTTTCTATTTATAGCACCATCTTGTTATTGAATTAACAGTAATTAATATATCATAATCAATTTAATATCAATAAAATAGAAAAATGTTGTTCTTTAAAATGATTATAAATTACTACTTTTGCAACATCATTCAACACACAGATAGTTTAAGGATATGATTCAGGGTGATTCGGCAACTGCAAAAACGGTAATTTTCGATGGGCATAAAGCAATGGTACCTGCTGATAATCATCCGCAAGCTTTTGGTGTTTTTTCGATATCAGATTCTGATGTTTTTTATTTGCCGGTTTCAATGCAGTTGAAAAGTTTTGTTACAACTAGTAAACCAAAAGGGCCGGTCGATCTTCAACCACGAAAAATAGCAAACCAATCAGGCGATTGGCATGGGTTGATAGTTTTATTAATGTTTTTCATTATAGTTCTAACAAAAGTTATTTATCCCCGAAGGTTTAATCAGTTTATTCAAGCCTCCTACAGCAATGCCGGGCTACATATGCTTTTGCGCGAATGGCACCCCATCCGAAATGTCCTGACATATCTTTATGGCTTTGTCTATTTAGCTGGTTTTGCTGTCATCATTCTTCAAATCCTTGACTATATCGGAGCTGATTTTGTGATCACCGGCAAGTCCTATTATGATTTTTTGATTGTCTTGGGCGGAGTAGTGCTTGTTATTGCTGGAAAATACCAGACTATATTATGGTTATCTGTGATTTTTAATTTGAAGGATAGTGGGATACGTTATCTTGCAAATCAAATAATTTTTGGTCTTATCACCAGCTTATTATTTATTCCGGTTTTATTGGTACTTATTTACAATCCTTCTGATATTGCTGTAATTTCTGCTTTATTAATTCTACTGCTTGTTCAGTTGACTCGTCTTTTTCGGAGTTTCGTGGTTGGGCTGGCAGAAAAGGGCATTCATTTGTTTTATTTATTTTTATATCTTTGCGCCCTTGAAATCGTGCCCCTTTTATTACTTGCTAAAACAATGATGATACTGTCGGAAGATGGTGTATTCGGTTGAATATGAGTAATAGTACGTTAATGGATTTGTGATGTGAAGATGATTTATCTTTAGCAGAATTGCCAAATAACGATGAATTGTGGGTGTGAAAGGCAAAAGGACAAAGCATAAAAAGGAGAAATAGCGATGAAGATCAAATCCATTTTGGTGTCTCAGCCACAACCGGTAGATTTTGAAAAATCACCATATGGGGAATTGGCAAAAAAGTATAATTTAACTATTGATTTTCATAAATTTATTAAGATAGAGGGCGTGCCAGCCAGAGAATTCAGACAGGAAAGAATTTCTCTTACAGACTATTCTGCTGTCATTATGACGAGCAGAAATTCTGTTGATCATTATTTTCGCATTGCAAAAGAAATGCGCTTTGAGGTGCCCGAAACAATGAAATATTTCTGCATTTCAGAGTCAACAGCCTATTATCTTCAAAAATATGTTCAGTACAGAAAGAGAAAAATATTTTACGGAAAGCAAAACTTCAACGATCTTCTAGACGTAATACGTAAGCACAAAGAAGATAAATTTCTCCTTCCATGCTCCGACATCCACAAAGAAAGCATGGCCGAACTGCTGGAGCAGAATAAGATAGATTTTACAAAAGCAGTAATATATAAAACTGTTGGCGCCAATCTCAAAGGGGTAAAACTTGAGAATTATGACATGATTGTCTTTTTTAGTCCGGCAGGGATCAAATCACTTCAAAAGAATTTCCCAAAATTTAAGCAGCTTGAAACAATTTTTGGTGCGTTTGGCGAATCTACAGGTGACGCTATCAAAGAAGCTGGATTTAACCTTCATATAAACGCACCCACAAAATCAAGCCCTTCAATGACAATGGCTATTGAGGAATTCATCGAATCCGAAGCAAAAAAGGCCAGGAAGAAGTAGAATTAGTTCAGTATAAAGCTTATTAATAAATTAAAAACTCTGTCAGACATCAAAATCAGACAGAGTTTTTAATTTTCAGTGACCTCGAAGGGACTCGAACCCCCAACCCTCAGAACCGGAATCTGATATTCTATCCATTGAACTACGAGGCCGTATTTCGCTGCAAAAGTACTGCGTTTTCTTCAATTCCGAAAATCAAATTTCAGGAAGTGGGCAGGGCTTATGAAAACGACTGAAGATCGAAAAGCCTTTTATAAACGCCATTTAAAGCGAGAAGGTCCTCATGATTTCCCCTTTCTGCAATGCGTCCTTTTTGCATCACAATTATTTCATCTGCATGCTGAATGGTCGAAAGCCGGTGCGCAATAACAATGGATGTGCGGCTGCTCATCACTTTGGCTAAGGCATCCTGAACAAGGCGTTCCGATTCAGTATCGAGCGAAGAGGTGGCTTCATCAAGGATAAGAATAGGTGGATTTTTCAGCACTGCACGGGCAATACTTACACGTTGTCTTTGGCCGCCGGAGAGATTGGAGCCCCGGTCGCCGATGGTGGTATCATAACCTTCTTTCATCTGCATGATAAAGTCATGGGCGTTGGCAATTCTCGCAGCTTCAATCACTTGTTCGTGGGTTGCCTTCGTACTGCCAAAAGCAATGTTGTTATACAAACTGTCATTGAATAGAATGCTTTCCTGCGTTACGATTCCCATCAGTCCTCTGAGAGAATCAATGCGATAATCGCGCACATCAACGCCATCAATGAGAATGCTGCCGCCAACCACATCATAGAAGCGTGGGAGCAAATCGACCATTGTCGATTTTCCACCTCCGGATTCGCCGACCAGGGCAATTATTTTACCTTTTTCGATGGTGAGGTTCACGTCCTGAAGAACAATTTCCCGATCATATCTGAATGAGACATTTCGATATTCAATTTTTTCCTTGAAATCTTTAATGGGCAATGCATTAGACTTCTCTACTATAACTTCTTCAGCGTCCAAAATTTCAAAAATTCTTTCGGCAGAAGCAATACCTTTCTGAATGTTATAAAAACCTTGTGAAAAAGTTTTTGCCGGAGGTATGATTTGCGAAAAGACAATAATGTAGGTGATGAAATCGGCTGCTCCGATCGGGGAGGTGTCTGAAAGTACCATGCTGCCACCGAACCAAAGTACAATGATGATTACAATAGAGGAAAGAAATTCGCTCATTGGCGAACTCAGGTCGCGACGACGGTATATTTTTATTAAAAGCTGCGAAAACAATGAATTTTGTTCCCTGAATTTTCGATCGGAATAGTTGATGGCGTTAAAGGCTTTGATAATTCTTAGACCTGAAATGGATTCTTCAACAGTTGAAAGCATCCCCGACAGCCGTTCCTGACTAACTTTGGAAGATTTACGCAGACTTCTTCCGATGCGCCCAATGATATATCCGGCAAAAGGTAAAAGCACAAGAACAAACAAAGTAAGTTGCGGACTCATCGAAAACATAAAAATCACAAAAGCAAGAATTGTAATCGGATCGCGGACAAGCATTTCCAGATAATTCATGATAGAATATTCAACCTCTTGCACATCATTGGTGATTCGGGCGATGATATCGCCTTTCTTGTTTTTGTTGTAAAATGAAATCGGAAGGATAAGAATTTTATTATAGATCGCATTCCGCATATCTCTGACAGCACCAACACGGACGTTAGCCATATAAAAACTGGCCATGAAACGGGAAATATTTCGCAATAAAAATGCTGAAACAAGAATAATACAGATAAAAATTAAAGCTTGAATAGGTCCTTTATCAGTAATTATTGCACTGATTTGATAATTCATACTTCCCAGTAAGGCTTTGGTGTTCAGTGCAAATTCAGGTTTTTCGGTGACAAGCTCCTCAGCGCCGAAAAGCAGGTTTAAAAAAGGCACCAGCATTGCAAACGAGAAGAGCGAAAAAATTACAACCAATATGTTGAAAAAAACATTCAAAAGCGCATAAACCCAGTATGGTTTGGCGAAAGAGATGGTTCTGTAGAATTTATTCATTTTGATTATTTTAGCAAATCGATGCCGGTATAATTTTCTGGAGTAATGTTTCTGAGTTCTTGTTTTACGGTCTCAGAAACATCCAGACGATTGATAAAATCATTGATTGTAGCTTCTGTAATACCTTGATTGGTGCGCGTTAATTCTTTGAGAATTTCGTATGCACCTTCTACCTGTTCTCTGCGCAAAATCGTTTGAATTGCTTCTGCAACCACAGCCCAGTTTGCTTTCAGGTCAGCACGGATTTTTTCTTCGTTTAGCAGAAGTTTTTCAAGCCCCCGCTCAACGGATTGAATCGAAAGTAAGCTATGCGCCAAAGGCACACCAATATTGCGTGTTACAGTGGAATCAGTGAGGTCGCGCTGCAACCGGCTAATGGGTAATTTCTCGCTGAGATGTCCAAAAATAGCATTGGCTAAACCAAGATTTCCTTCAGCATTTTCGAAATCGATAGGGTTCACTTTGTGAGGCATTGCCGATGATCCTATTTCGCCAGCTTTGATTTTTTGTTTGAAATAATCCTGCATTACATACATCCAGATATCGCGGCAAAAATCGATAAGTATTGTGTTTATGCGGCGAAGGCCATCAAAATATGCCGCCATAAAATCGTAATGTTCAATCTGAGTGGTTGTTTGCTGGCGGTGAAGTTTAAGTCGGTTTTCTATCAGGTCATTGGCAAAATTTACCCAATCTATACCTGGATAAGCCACTGCATGCGCATTCATATTGCCTGTGGCACCACCAAATTTGGCTGAAAACGGGATTTCTTTCAATAGTCGCAATTGGTTTTGAATCCGTTCTGCGAAAACCATAATTTCTTTACCAAGGCGCGTCGGACTTGCAGCCTGACCATGCGTGCGGGCTAACATGGGAATATCTTTCCATTGCAGTGCCATTGCTGTGAGCTTATCTTTCAGTGCAATTATAGCAGGCAGCATTGTTTGATAATGTGCATCATGCATTGATAATGGAACTGCTACATTGTTGATATCCTGTGAAGTAAGTCCAAAATGGATAAACTCCTTAAAGCTTTCCAGTTGTAAAATATCAAATCGTTTTTTGAGAAAATATTCAACAGCTTTTACATCATGGTTGGTAACTTTTTCGATTTCTTTGATTTCTTGCGCATCTTCAATGCTGAAATGATTAAAGATATCTCGTAAATCTTCAAAGCGATTGCTGTCGAAATTGATAAGTTGGGGCAATGGAATTTCGCACAAAGCAATAAAATACTCTATTTCAACGTGAACGCGGTATCGGATAAGCGCATATTCAGAAAAATAGATATCCAGGCATGCCACCTTACTTCTGTAGCGCCCGTCAACAGGCGAAATAGCCGTTAAAGGAGTGAGTTCCATGTTTGACAATTTGATTGTCAAAAGTACACATTATTCCTTTTAACGCTGCTCTGTGCCAAGAAACGGATCATCGACACAAAATTGAAAATGCGAAATTTGTTAAAAAATCATGAAAGGGCTATTCTTTTTTAACTATCAAAGTATAGCGCTGTGAGATGCGGGCATCAAAAAAGCCTAATCCACCTTCTTTAACATTGGATGCTATATTGGCCGGCGGACCAGAAAACAAAGGATTACCCGGACCGGATTCAGTACGTAGTTGTACAAAAAAATCATAGTATTCCTTACTGACCGCTGACATGACAAGTGTAACAGTGTCGCCTGCAGAAACTTCATCAGGTCTGAGAAACATCACGCCTAAACCGTTGGTATTGTTTCCGTTGAAGAAGCGATCGTCCACCATCAGAGAGCGGGATGCTGTATCGGTAATCATTTTGCCGTTGATAAGGGCGTCAAATTTGTAAAAATCTATGGATGGCGGATCGTAGGCATACAATTTCAGAAGGTAAAAGTCCCAAACCTGTTGATATTCTATTACGACTGAATCAATTTGAAAATTTGTCAGAGGCATTTGTGTTTTTGCTTCGTAGCGGTCAGCGTCACCTATTTTGTCTTTAAGGTTGATTTCAAGGGTGTAATTTGTTCCGGGCATAGCATAAAAATCCGAGGGTGTGTAATAGTTTCCCGGACTATTTTTATCTTCAGTCAGCCGAAACTTACCAACACTATTATCGATATAAACAATAGCATCAGAAACCGGAGGTGGTTCCTCGTTCGAAAAATAGCTTGTTGTTGTCGTTAAACGAACAAGGTGACCGGTCGTTTCGTTACTGATACTTCCATCAACAACGAGACGGGTGAAGCTTTCATCAAGTTTTATGTCATAGCGTTCGGTACATCCCGAAATTAATGCTGCAAACATTGCAAAAAGCAATAATGGTTTGACAGTTATTTTGCGTTTCATAGGTCTTTCAGAATTTAAAATTGTAAGTAATTGCAGGCACAATCCCGAAAAGATAGGTCATTTCTGCAAAGGTGGCATTAGGAATATTTGGATCAGCAACAAAATTTATGACCCAGGGATTTTTTCTGTTGTAAGCGTTATAAACAGAGAGATTCCATTCACCTAGCCATTTCTGACGTTCCTTTTTCTTTCCGGTATAAGTTAACGAAAGATCGAGTCGGTGATAGTCGGGAAGTCGGTATGAATTCCGGTCGGAATAAACTGGTGCAATTGTGTTTCCAATAACAAATCGTCCGGTAGGGAAGGTCACTGGTGAGCCGGTTGCATAAACCCAGTTTGCTCCCAGACTCAGCCTGTCACTTAGCAAGTAGTTCAATACAAGCGATATATCATGTGGTCTGTCATAGCTGGCCGGATATTTTCTTCCATCGTTTATAGCTTCCATTTCCCTAAGTGTACGAGACCAAGTGTAGCTGAGCCAGCCATTCAGTCTTCCGTCGGTTTTTCGAACAAAGGCTTCAATTCCATAAGACCAGGCTTTTCCAAAACGTAATTCCCCTTCGAGATATTCATTCAGCAAAAGTTCAGCATGGTTTTTAAAATCAATAGCATTGTGATTGAGTTTATAAAAACCTTCAAGAGATGTTTCGAGCAGTGATTTATTGAAATTCTTAAAGTATCCAAGAGAAAACTGGTCGCCGATCTGAGGTTTCACATTTGGGCTCGAAGGAAACCAAATATCAAGTGGAGTGCCTGCTGTAGAATTCTGCGCAAGATGCACATATTGAAAATTCCTTGTGTAGGCAGCTTTCACAGAAGAAGTTTCATTGAGATTATACGCCAGACTGACACGAGGTTCAAGTCCTGAAAAAGTGTTGTAAATATTCCCTTTTGAGTAAATGGTAGAATCGTATTTTTGATAGTTGGTGTCAAAATTATAAACAACTGACTGTCCGATGTTACTGAACAAACTCAATCGAACTCCATATTTCAAGGTTAATACTTCTCCGAATTTCTGTTCGTTGCTCAGATAGATTCCTCCTTCCAGTGCACGGTTTTTTGGCATTTCAACGCGGTTGAAAGGTGTCTCACTTCCTTTGCCTTCAGCAATTCCCGGACTAAAAACGTGGTTTGTTCCCTGAAGTCCAAAGCGAATAGTATTATCTTCCCCTGCATACCAGATAAAATCACCCTTAAAACTTACATCTTCCATCGATGATGTCCAGTCGAATGCATTTGGTTGTCCTTCAGGCACGCCAAGTTGGTAATTGAAACGACTGTAAATCAATGAAAAATTGGAAAAAAGTTCACTGCTGAAAAGGTGATTCCATCGCAAAGTTCCGGTCTGGTTTCCCCAGCCAATAGCGAAATTATCGTTCTTGAATACATCCTGACCGAAGTAACCTGAAACAAAAAGCCTGTTTTTGTCATTTAAAATGTAATTGGCTTTTGCATTGAAATCATAGAAATAGAGGGTGTTATTTCTGATTTGTTCATCTTTTGATAATGCCAGAAAAATGTCAGCATAAGTTCGTCTTCCAGCTACCATAAAACTTGAGCGATCTTTTTGAAAAGGTCCTTCAAGCATTAATCTGCTCGAGATGGTACCAATGCCGCCTGTGCCGGCAAACTTTTGTGAGTTTCCATCATTCATCCGCACATCAACTACAGAAGATAATCTGCCACCATAATTTGGAGGGATATCACCTTTATAAAGCTCAACACTTTTAACGGCATCGTTGTTAAAAACCGAGAAAAAACCCATGAGATGTGAAGGGTTATAAACCAATGCTTCATCCAGTAGAATCAGGTTTTGGTCCGGACTGCCACCACGGACAGAAAATCCCGAACCGCCTTCGGCAGTGGCCTGAACACCGGGTAAAAGCTGAATTGCTTTGATGAGGTCTACTTCGCCCATTAAAGCCGGAATCTGACGTATACTTTTAATGTCGAGTTTATTTACACTCATTTGTGCCTTGCCAAGATCCTCATTCATTCGCTCACCACGCACAACCACCTCCTTCAGTAATTGCTCCAAAGGCTTCAAGCTGATATTTATCGTTGTATCTTTTCTGACAGAAACAGGGATAGAAACAGACTCATACCCGATATACGAATATCTGAAGTTGTAATTTCCTGCGTCCAGACGAAGGGAGTAAAAGCCATAAATATTAGATACTGCACCTCTTCCGTTGGGTTCAATAAACACGGTCGAACCTAACAGTGTCTCTCCATTTGAAGCGTCACGAATGTAGCCGCTGATAGTCAGAAAACGCTTTGCAGCCGGATCGTCGGGATTTTCCGTTGTTGCAAAAACTGAAAATGCAATGGTGTAAAATATAATTGATAGAATGAAAATTTTCATTGATTCTTTGGATGTTGAGAAGTGTAAACAATGCTGTGTCTAAAAAGTTTTAAAAAACACCTGGCATTTTATGGCATTAGGTTTTATTATGATTAAAACCCGCCAAACAGGAGTGAAACTGTTCCGGTGAGACTGTTGAATTCGTTTGACTTGAAAAACTGTTTCATCTGAGGCGCTCCGCCAGCAACACCTGCATCAAGTACTTTTTCATCAACACCTGTTACAATTCTGTAACCAAGACCAAAATTCACCTTGAACCAGCGTGTGATATTCATTTCCGCCTCAATTTGTGGTTGTATGACAAATACATTGTCTGTAAAATGATATAAAACATATCTGCTGTCATTTTCCTCAATCAGATTTATATTTCCCCATCCCAGTTTTGTGCTAAAAGCAAGATGAATAGCTTCATTTGGATTCAGACTGCCGCCTAGCCATAAGCCACCATGACCGAAATTGATTCTTTCATTGCTGTAGACAAGTGGCAGGCCTGAGGATGATGCCGGATGAACATAGCTGATATCTTTAAAGTGATTGGTTGAAAGTCCGATTCCATAACCACCAATAAAAAAATTGTTGATGATTACGCCACCGCCGCCGCCATTGGAAACAGCAAATTCGTTTATCACAGAGGAAAACTCAACAATTGGACCTCCAAATCCACTGATGCGAAGTGCCTTGTTATTGTCGAAAATAGTTTTGAATTTTTGCTCATCCTGGCCAAAGCCTGAAATTTGGATAAAAAGAACAACAATCACAATGCCTGTCAGCTTGATTGTTGAGAATAATTGGTTTTTCATAACTGGTTTTTTGATTTTATTTTTGATACAAAGGACATGCCATTAACTTTTAGGTTGCATCTTTTTTAAGATTTTTCTGCCAAAAATCAATAATTCTCCATCTAACATAAAAAAAGACTGCCAATTTCAAAAAGGGCAAAGTTTTTGATTTGCACTACTTTTATATCCGAAAGCATCATTTCAAAATGGAAAAAGAAGAGAAGAAAATCTTAAATAGTTTATTCGTCCCATTGACTTTTTTGGTTTTGATGTGGTTGGTTAAGGTTGCTGAATGGACTTTTGGAATCCGTTTGAGTTTTCTGGGAATTCATCCCCTTCATGCTGACGGACTCCCCGGAATAGTACTTTCTCCTTTTATTCATGGTGATTGGAAGCACCTTGCTGCAAATTCAATCCCGATTTTGGTTTTGGGATCAGCGCTGTATTTTTTTTACAGACCTATTGCTACCAAAGTATTGTCCTTGATTATTTTGCTCACCGGATTGTGGGTTTGGTTGGGAGCCAGAGAGAGTTACCACATTGGAGCAAGCGGAGTCATTTACGGACTTTCATCTTTTCTTCTTATAAGCGGCTTTATAAGAAGAGAAACAGGTCTGATGGCGCTTTCGCTTATTGTTGTTTTCCTCTATGGAAGCATGATCTGGGGCATTTTTCCTGAATTATTTCCGGAAAAGAATATTTCGTGGGAAGGACATCTAAGCGGATTGATTGCAGGCATTGTTTTGGCTATTTTCTATCGCCGCGAGGGACCTCAACGAAGACGCTATTCCTGGGAACTCGAAGAAGACCATGATGAGCAAACCACAGTATATGAACAAGTTGATGAAACTGAACAAGCCGGCGAAACTGAAAAGCCAGCCAAAATTGAGGAAAAACCTTATTGGGATATTCCCGAGCCGGATCGTAATGATCTGACTGTAGTTTATCGTTTTAAGGGGAAAAACAGCAAAGGATAAAAAGCAGAATGTAGTGATCCAGCTTTAAACAAATGCAACAAACTGAAGATTTGAAGGGATTCTAAAGGTAAAACTATTAAAATGCGTATCGCCTTACATAATAGGCACAATCACCCAAACCAATCTCGTCTGTTTTCTTAAACCCCAAACCTGTAATTTCAGCAGAACTGTTTTCCAGCCTTACCAAAAAAACCGGCTCAACAATAACGGTCATTGCCATATCACTTCCCGGAGGAACACAACTTGATGAACCCGCTTTGAACCAGATGTCTTTCACAGGGATTTTTGCAGCAAGAAGCTTGTTGATGATTGCCTTATCGTCTGCAATATATCCCGGACCATCGTTGAAATCATAGGTATAGAAAACTCCAGATTTAAAAGCATAAGCTTGGGAAGCGTGGTCTTCCATTTTGGGTTCAGGGATTGAGGCTGTAGTTTTTTTTGTAGCCTTACAACCTCCTCCAACGAGAAGAATCATCACAAAAACCCAAATAATTTTATTTTTCATAGTAATTAAATTTTGAAGGGCTAAATTATAAAATTTCATGTTTAAAAATTAATTGCTGGTTTTTAGCAGCAATGCATTGAACAATAGCTTGTAGGTTCCATGGGTGTTGGATCTGAATTGCGGATTGAATCCATATAAAACCAATTGACCTTTGCCCTTTTTCAGCAAGATCATGACTGCTTTATCTTCCAAAAGTTCGTCTTTTTGGGCAAAACCACTTGCAACAACATCAGATTTTGCATAGCTGCCAATGATTCTTCTGTCCATATCGAAGCCAGGCAATGAAGTAGTAAAAACCGGATTTCCCCTTGAGAAAATCCTTGTACCGGAAGGCATTCCAAACGTAAGCGGATGGTTTCCGACTAGTTTTATATTCATCAATGTTCCGGGTGCATACAAGCCTTTTTTGGCAATTTCAGGTCCAATATTTTTATATGGCAGTCTGAATTGCTCTGTTTCAGTTTTTGAAATTTCGATGGTATGCAGTCCCTCAAAAAGGTCCGTAGAATTGCCCCAACTAAGGATTAAACCACCATCATTGACCCATTTCATTATTTTTTTCAGGCCATCTTTACCAAGGCCTTTGGTGAATTCCGGAGGATAATTGCTGTTGTAATAATCATTTTCTTCACCGTATTTTCCTTCCAAAAGGACTGTTTTTGAACTTGATGGAAAAATCAGTGCCTGAATTCCTGCAGGCACTCCATTTGCAAGTTCTGAAGGTCGGATGAGTTGGAAATCTATTCCATACTGATCAAAAATATAACGTGTCCAGCCTGCATCCATATCATGAAACCATGTCTCAACAAGTCCTATTTTAGGCAATTTTATTGGCGACAACAGCATGTCAGGTTTTTTGGATAGAGGAATAGGTTTCTGTGTTAAATCCTCAACTATTGCGTTAAGTTTTCCAGTTTTTTCAATGATAAAACTTCCTGCCTGAAGCATCTTGCCATCAATGTCAAGTGGTTTTTCAAGTCGGTAGACTGGTATCCCAGCTGAAATTGCTTTGAAGGCAGCTTTGTAGCTTTCATTGTTGTTGGCACTGAATGCATAACCCCAATGATTATCTTTTTGCGAAAGATCAATTCTGGCAACATCTTTTATTTCAGAAATTGAGGCTTCCAACTCCGGATTTCTTGTTTTAATTTCGTAAGAATCGAGTCCAAGATGCAGCGGAAGCGACCATGATGTGATGTCATAAGGTCTGATCATTTCTCCGCCGGGGGTGTAATGTCTTAACGGAAATTCCTGTTTTTCCATCACTTCTTTGATGAAAGCCCTGAAAGGCTGAGCCAATGGAACAACAACATCCCCTTTCAGAAATTGCCGCTGATTTAAAGAAATATTCTCTGTAAGTTGATAAACTTTTACACCATGATCTATCAAAAGTTCGATCAAAACATTCAGCTCTCCGGAGTCATGTTGTTCAGCAGGAAGGATATAGTAGAATGGCGCAACAGTTTTGCCGAGATTTACCATTTTGTTGGTAAGACTGTTTCGAAACCGCAAAATCTGTTCCCTGTTGTCAGCCGCAGTTTCCATAATTCCCCACAATGAACTGATTTCATACTTGATGATGTCAGACAAATGCCACCATCCTCCCGGCCATGGGTCAGGCATATTGATGCTTTTTTTGTATTCACTTAAGCCTTTTCCTGATACCCTGATTTCCTGAGATTCGATAAAAACTGGGGTTGCATGATAAGTTGATGCTGCTTCTGTAAGCATTCCGATGGTATTTTTCCAGATGCATGTTTCTGTATGTCCTGGCCAGTAATCATCAAAAAGATAGCGTTGTGTCACACCTTTCAGGCTGTCAGCAGTCATCCGTTGCATCATTCTTGAGCCAAAAATCCCCATCCAGTTTAGAATGCCGGCATCTATGTTTTCTGCGATTGGATCGTGTGGTGGTGGAACAAAATAGCGCACCCCCGATGCTCCCATCTGATGCTTTTCGACCATCACCTGAGGAAACCAATCGTGACTGAAAAGCTTGCTGATTGCTTTGTTGTCTGACTGTGTCAAAGTAATAAAATCGCGATTATTGTCGTGACCTACATACTTGTGATAAACACCGGGCATCGATGTTTTTTCATATTTGGTGCCCAGATATTTGCGGTAATGTTCCACAATCATATTCATTCCATCCGGGTTGTGACTCGGTGTAATCATCAATACCGTTTCGTTCAACCAATGAATTTTTTCGGGCTCATTGCTTGTAATGAGTTCATAAGCCATTATTGGCACAGCCTGAGAAGGTCCGACTTCATTGGAATGCATTGACATGGTTGCAATTACAAAAGTTTTGCCTTTCGCTACAAGTTGGTTTAGTTCTGCTTCCGGGATGTCATTTTCTAATGACAACCGGCGGTTTATTTCTTTTAACGCATCAAGATTTCCTAGGTTTTCAGCGGACGAAATCAACAGCACATACATTGGCTTATCATTTGGTGAGCGGCCAATTTCAACAAGTTTGATTTTTTCGCTGTTTTTTTCAAGCAATTGGAGGTAAGATATCAACTGTTCATAATCGAAGAGCTTGTGGTCGTCTCCGGGTTGAAAACCAAAAAAGTCTTTAGGTGATTTAATTTCCTGCGCACGCAGTATTGTTGAAGTTATTCCGGTTATTAAAAAAAAAACTCCAAGTTTTATCAATAAACTTCTCATGGTTTTTAGTTTAGACTTGCTTTAATCTCGTCTTTTTTACTGTTCACCCATTCATTAAGACGCATGCGATTTGCATCAGTAAGGCGCGCTTCTGCATGCAGCCATGTGTAAGGTTTTGGAGGCATTTCTTGTTCTGTCAGCACTTCCGATATATCCAACAACAATTTAATTTGCTGCTCCTTATCATATAAAATCCAATCTGAAAAATTCAATTTCTTCTTTCCATTATTTATATGACTGTTTAATGCCCATGAAACAGGCGCCACGCTTGCATACCAGGGATATGCGGTATTGCTTGAATGGCAGTTGTAACATGCAGTCTGAAATGTTGAGATTACAGAGCCTTCTGTTTCAGTCAAATAAAAGATATCGTAACGACTTGGATTTGTTTGAAGATTCCGTTCAGGTCTGATAAACTGTATAAGTCCAAAAATAACCACCAAGGCAAGAATAATTATATACTTTCTCATAAAACAAAATTTAAGGTATTATTAAAGAATTATTGACCTGCTCAAAAGTATAGGTTTTTCGGTTATTCATGCGTTTATTTTTCAAACAAAGTTGGGAATTCTTTGTGCTGCAAAATGATGATTGTTGACAAATTTTAATTTGATATTTACAGGAGAAGTGCAAAAAAAGCAACTGCGCCCGTAATGATCAAATAAAAAAACAAATAGAGAGAAATTGCTAAAAGCAAACGAAAAAATACTGAAAACCAGCGTCTGCGATAAAGTTGCCAGGCGCCAATATAGGCGTACAAAGGAATCAGTGCCATTAAATAATTTTCTGCAGAGGATTTCTTATCAGGAAAAATAAGGTTAATAAGCATGATAATAATCAAAAGGAAAAAAAGTACGATATGTTGATTTATAGCGAAAATAAAATGGCTGACATAATAGGGTTCAGATTCCTTGAAAACTAACCATAGAAAGAATCCAAGCAGAGGCATCAGGAAGAAAAATGACCATGATAAATATTTGAAAAACCTTGACATATAAAAGCCGGGGTTTGCAGTGATTTCGTTAAGTCTCTCACTTAAATTGCCTCTGTCATCTTCGCTGCCAACAAGAGTAAACGTGGCCTTAGGTTTCTTTTCAGTTATTTCTAAAAATCCTGGTATGCCTGAATTAACTTCAATGCTGTCACTTGTATTCAATGAATCGGCAATGCTTTCCGAATTGAAAACGATGTTGCCTTTATTCTTTTGGATGGACTTATTGGCAGTAAAATTCATAAGCAGAAAGAAGAAAAAGCTCACAAAAACATAGAATCTAAATGGCGGCATATAGCGAACTCTTTTTCCTCCAACATATTCTTTGACCATTTTTCCGGGTCTGAATAAAACAGAGGTGAAAGTCCGCCAAAATCTGGTGTCAAATGCAAATAGATTCCCGGCAAAATCGAGAATAAAGAACTTGAGTGGTTTTTTGAATGTTTTGATTGATTGTCCGCAATGTGGACAGAAATTGCCTTCGAAGATAGTTTCGCAGTTTTCACATATCTCAGTTGATCGTTGGGCTTCTTCAGCAGATAATTTTATGGTAGCGTCTTCGATTTCCATATTTTCCATCTTTTACTTTGGCAAATGTATGAAAGTCATTATAAAATAAAAACTCCCACAAAAATTTGTGAGAGTTTTTTGTCGGAGCGGCCCGACTCGAACGGGCGACCGCTTGCACCCCATGCAAGTATGCTAGCCAACTGCACCACGCCCCGATTTGCTAAAATGCGGGGCAAAGATACAATAGTTGGATGATGTGAACAAATCATTTTTGTTTCACAGACTGGTTGTTATTCAACAAGCTTAAGATTTTTGCCGATATATAAAAAAAGCGCATTGCAAAAACTTACCCGAAATTTGCGTGATAACGGTCAGTCTTCAACTAATCAATGTCAAAATGGATTTACTTAAACATAAAGGAAAATGGAAAAATAAAAATCAATCTGTGTGATCAGCTGTAGTTCTGACAAAAAGCACAAGAAAAATTAAATCGCATAAATATCACCATTGGTTTTGTGTCAATCTGTCATAACTGCGAAATAATTCAATAAATTTGCAGGCTTTAAAGTACAAAAAATCGGATGGCATCATTTTAGATGACCAATCAAATAGAAATTTAGAAATTAAATCCAGATAAATCATGAGCAACAATCCAGAACACATCGAATGTTTGATCATCGGATCAGGTCCTGCAGGATATACTGCAGCCATATATGCTGCACGCGCTGATATGAAGCCAGTTATGTATCAGGGAATTCAACCTGGCGGACAATTGACCACCACCACTGAAGTCGAAAACTTTCCAGGTTACCCTTCAGGGATTACAGGTCCGGAAATGATGGAAGACCTTAAAAACCAGGCTGAACGTTTTGGAACGGATGTTCGCTGGGGAATGATCACAGAAGTAGACGCAAGTGCGCGTCCATTCAAGGTAAAAGCGGATGACGGCAAAGAAATACTGGCCGAGACCCTGATTATTTCGACAGGTGCAACGGCAAAATATCTTGGGTTGGAATCAGAAGAAAAATTCAAAGGTGGTGGCGTTTCCGCTTGTGCAACCTGCGATGGTTTCTTTTATAAAGGCAAAGATGTAGCAGTTGTTGGAGGTGGTGACACTGCCGCTGAAGAAGCAACTTATCTGGCTAAACTTTGCAACAAAGTATACTTGATTGTGCGTCGCGACGAGCTGCGTGCTTCAAAAGCCATGCAAAAACGCGTAATGAATACACCAAATATTGAAGTCCTCTGGAATCACGAGACGAAAGAACTTTTCGGAACGGAATCAGGTTTTATGAAAGCATTGAACGGCGTTGTTCTCATTAACAACAAAACCCATGAAGAAAAAGTAATCGATATCGAAGGCTTTTTTGTTGCCATCGGACACAAACCAAACAGTGAACTTTTTGAAGGAGTTCTGGATATGGACGAAACAGGCTATTTAATTACGAGACCTGATTCAACTGCAACAAATGTTCCCGGCATTTTTGCCTGCGGGGATGTTCAGGATAAAATTTTCCGTCAGGCTGTAACAGCTGCCGGCACAGGATGTATGGCTGCTTTGGAGGCTGAGCGCTTTCTTGCCTCCCAAAATGATTGATTTCATTCACTAACCGCGCATATAGCCCTTGAATATTTCAGGGGCTTTTTTTTGATAAAAATTACAAATATTCAATATGATGAGCTAATAAGGAGATTAAACAAATTAATAATTTAAAACGTAACCTGTTTCTATGTTGAAATCTGAATGTTTCAGAAACTGTTAACTTTTCATTTTAAGATCAAATTAATTTGTCACTATCATGGATAACTACTAATTTAGTGCGTTCATTTTTAATGAAAAATTATCATCCATAAAAAAACATAATATGACCGATTTATCTTGTAAATATTTGGGCCTTAGTCTAAAAAGTCCCATCATTGCAGCAAGTTCAGGATTTACAGATTCAGTGAACAAGCTTATTCAGCTTGAAGAGCAAGGTGTGGGCGCTGTGGTGCTGAAGTCTATTTTTGAAGAAGAAATTACCCTGGAATACGATAAAACACTTCGTGAAGAAGCAGAAAACACCGGTCGCGAAGAATTTCTTGATTATCTTGATGTGCGCATCAGGCAAGAAAACATTCAGAAATATATTCAGCTTATTAAAGATGCAAAAGCAAAATTGAGCATCCCTGTGATTGCTTCTATCAATTGTAAATCGTCTTACGAGTGGATGAGTTTTGCTGAAGAGATTCAAAAAGCAGGCGCTGATGCACTTGAGTTGAATGTTTTTGTTTTGCCTTCAGCATTGAACCGCAGCAGCGAAGACAATGAAAGAGTTTATTTTGAGATCGTAAAATTTGTGAAGAAAAGAATAACTATCCCTATCGTATTAAAAATCAGTTATTATTTTTCGAACCTTGCGCAGTTTATACACGATCTCTCTCATTCAGGGATTCAAGGACTTGTACTTTTCAATCGTTTTTACAGTCCCGACTTCAATATCGATACCCTCGAAGTGAGCCAAAGCAATGTGCTGAGTCATTCTGGTGAAATCTCTATGCCATTGCGTTGGATATCAATGCTCTCCGGAAAAATTGCATGTGATTTGTCTGCATCTACTGGCGTTTCGGATGGCAAAGCAGTGATAAAACTTTTACTGGCCGGCGCCGATACAGTGCAGGTGGCAAGTGCTTTTTACCGTCACGGAATTGGCTTTGCAGGAATTTTGCACACTGAGCTTCGTGAATGGATGGAGCAGCATGACTTTAAGACCGTTGAAGAATTCAAGGGAAAACTAAGTCAGACACAATATGGCGACCCGGCAGTTTTTGAGCGGGTTCAGTTTATGAAGTATTTCAGCGATAAGGAAAGCTTATGAATTCAGATGACGAAAAGCAAATCAGGAAAGCTTTTAAAGCAAAAACCTGGAACGAGATAAAAACCCATGACTCCTGGTCAGTGTTTAAAATTATGTCGGAGTTTGTTGACGGGTATGAGAAAATGGCAAAGATTGGGCCTTGTGTTGCGATTTTTGGCTCGGCTCGAACAAAACCCAGTCATCAATATTACCGATTGACAGAGGAAATTGCTTATCTGCTCACAAAAAAAGGTTTTGGAATTATCACTGGTGGTGGCCCCGGCATCATGGAAGCAGGTAATAAAGGAGCGCATTTCGCTGGTGGAAAATCAGTTGGTGTCAACATCGATCTGCCATTTGAGCAAAATCCAAATCCATTTATTGACCCAGATAAATACATTGAATTTCAGTACTTTTTCGTTAGAAAAGTGATGTTTATGAGATACTCTCAGGGCTACATTGTTTTGCCGGGTGGTTTTGGTACAATGGATGAACTTTTTGAGGCCATAACGCTTATTCAAACACAGAAGCTTATCAAATTTCCAATTGTTATGGTTGGAAGAAAATACTGGTCAGGCCTTATCACATGGATCAATGAACGCATGCTGGAGGAAAAGAATATCAGTCCCGATGATCTTCAGATTTTCACCCTCGTCGACACTGCTGAAGAGGCTGTAAAAATTATAGAAGATTTTTACAAAAAATACGCCCTGAAACCAAACTTCTAGTATTATGAGGATTACAGAAATCCCCATTCAGATTCTTGAAATAGAATCAGAAGGTTATCACATGATGGTACAAGGGTTCATTAACGGAAAACAAGCTTCATTTTTGGTTGATACAGGTGCCTCACGTACTGTTTTTGACATGGAAGCCATCAAAATATATCTTCCTGAACCTAGTTTTGAGGAAAATGAAAAGCTTTCTACAGGACTTGGTACTAACAGTATGCCTAGTCATGTTACGATAATCAACAGCATTAAGTTTGGGGAACTGGAAATAAATGCATACTTAGCGATTGTTATCGACTTGCAACATGTGCACCAATCATACAGTATGCTTGGGCTTCCGGAAATCAATGGTGTATTGGGTGGAGATATCTTAAATTCCTACAAATCAGTTATAAATTATAAGAAGAGGAAACTAAAGTTTTATTTCTGATCAAATTTATCTCGAAATAAATAAGTTTATCTTGATTTATAGCTTTGATAACTTAGTATTTAACCATTTTTACTGACGAAGAAAGATTATTGTTTTCAAGTTTGATCAAATAAACACCTCTTTTTAAAAACTGAAGATCAATTGTCTTTGTTGTGTTTGTAAGTTCAATCCGATCACTTAGCAACTTTCTGCCTTCAAGATCATACACTCCTATATATATAGGTGTTGAAATACTTTCATTCAGTTTTATTTCAACCTGATTATTTGCAGGATTTGGGAATACTTCGAAGATCTTTTTTGAAGTTTCAATAAGGCCTGGAGCAACCATGGCTTCAGCATTGAAGAGTTGTAACCCGCCGCTATAGTTTCCTGCAACAAGCTGAAGTTTTTCAGATTCAGCCAGTTTACCGATCCAGCCTGCTGTTCGCATACCCAGATCAATATGATTGAGATTGGTGTCAATAATCGATTCCCAATTGGTTCGTTCACGGAAAGTGCCTTCAAGATTGCCTCTTATCTGATCAAACAGGAACAGCTTTCCTTGCTCAGAACCAACCAACAGCATTATTTCATTTTCAGGCGTATAAAAAAAGCATGGAGTGCTGAAACCATCATACGACAACGCAAAATCAGTTACATTCACATCCCCAAGGTTGTCAGTAACAAAATTAAAAGATAGTTTACCGTTGGACTGAATACCTTTATAAAAAGTGATTTTTCCATTTCGTGAACCAATAACGAGGTCAGGAATTCCATCTTCATCCAGATCAAAAAGTTGTGGTGAACTCCAGCTTCCAACATTGATATTAAGATAGTTTTGGCTTTGTATCGTCCATTGCTTTGGTGTTGTTTGCTCAGCATAAATGAGCTTGCCGGTTTCATTGCCAACAAGTAAATCAGGCAAACCATTTCCACTTATATCGGAGATGGCAGGCACCAAGCCTCGAAGTTTTAATGAAGAAAGTCCTGCCAGATCATCATCCATGAGTTGAAATGCCAGATCATTTTTGTCGCCAAAGTTTTCATAATAAGCCAGACGAGATAGATATTCCGAATGTAAGGTTAATCCAATGTACCACGATCGTATGTATGTCCCCACATTCCCGATGATCAAATCTTTCTTGCCTCTTCCAAAGATGTCATAAAGGATAGGGTAGGCCCCGGAGCCATGATCAATCATCTGATCCTGGAGAAATTCTTTTGTTTCTAAACGAAATTCCGGCAATACATTGGTTCCTGTGTTAAGGTAAAGCCAAATGCTTTTTTCATTTTCAGTAACGGAAGGATTGGGATCGAAAGGTGAAACAAGCAAATCCTTTTTGCCATCGTTATTTACATCAATCAAAGCAGCAAAAGGCATCGAAAATAGCTTAACCTGAACATCATTGGATGGGAAAGTAGTATCCTGACTGACCATAATGGCATTTTCATATGTGCCACCATTTACAAGTAAAGTTAGCCCAGGATAATCCACATCTGAAAGCAACATATCAGGCAGACCGTTACCGGTAAAATCATTAACAAGCATGGTTGCTCCCCTGTGCCTGAAACCTTCTTTTGTTTCTAACATTTCCCTGTTGAAAAGACATGTGTCGAGATAAAGAATGTTGTTTTCTTCATTTTCAGCAATCCGACCCCAGCAAAAGTCTGTTTTGATATAATCGAGTGAGTCTGCATGGCCATATTTTTCCATAGATTGATTCTTGTGCAATTCAATAAAAGTGCCCAAAGCCCAAAATGTAAGAATATCCAGATCGCCATCGCCATCGATATCAACAATGGCCGGATAGTCGGCATTTGTAGAGATAATATTTACATAACCACTTCCTTGAAATGAACTTAGATAAGGTGAAACAGTCAATTCAAATTCAATATGGTCTTCACTGATGTTTTTAAAGACCCGCATGCCAGCCCATCCTGGCGAATAAGTAAATATGTCTGTTTTACCATCATTGTTGTAATCTGTAAAAACAACCCATTCAAACAGTTCGGGAAAATATTTGTGATATTGAGGCGCGTAGGTGTAGGAAATTTCACCTGTCAAGCCGTCGTTTAGAAAACAAAGAAGCCTGTTGCCTCGCCTGTCGAAAACCAATAAATCATTGATCCCGTCGCCATTAAGATCCATTTCTCCGAATTGACATGCATCAAGCCCACCTGTCCAGGGAAATTTTAAAAACTCGCCATCATTGCTTTTTACAGCAGGTTGTTGTGCATCAATTTTCTTCGCAGGATAGAACATAAATGCACTTAAAAAGAGAAAAATGTAAAAACGGGATAAAAGCATTTGCCAGATTTTAGCTCAAAATTAGACATTTTCCCAGTTGAACTGAAATGGTAATTGTTGCTTTTAGTACCTTTGAAGCAAAAAGAATGGCCAAAATACTTATAATTGACGATGAGATCAGTATCCGCAGAACTTTGCGGGAGATTCTTGCATATGAAAAATATACGGTTGAAGATGCCGGAACAGGCATGGAAGCGCTTTCTTTGATGCGCGAAAACGAATATGATGTAATTCTTTGCGACATTAAGATGCCTGAAATGGACGGCATTGAAACGCTGGAAGCAATTCGTAAAATTGCCGATACTCCGGTAATAATGATTTCCGGACATGGAACGATTGAAACTGCTGTTGAAGCGATAAAAAAGGGCGCATACGATTATATAGCAAAACCACCTGATCTAAACAGATTGCTTATTACTATCAGAAATGCTCAGGACAAATCCAAACTGCTAAACGAAACCAAAGCACTTAAAAAAGTCGTCAGCAAGCAGTATGAAATGATTGGTCAATCCTCTCCAATGCATGAAATAAGGCAAATGATTGAAAAGGTTGCCCCAACAACAGCAAGAGTGTTGATTACAGGTGAAAACGGAACTGGCAAGGAGTTGGTGGCACGGCAAATGCATGAATTGAGCAGCAGAGCACATGCTCCATTTATTGAAGTGAATTGTGCGGCAATCCCATCTGAACTTATTGAAAGTCAGCTATTCGGACATGAAAAAGGATCTTTTACTTCAGCCATTAAACAGCGCAAGGGTGATTTCGAACTTGCCCATGGTGGAACACTTTTTTTGGATGAAATAGGAGACATGAGCCTTTCAGCACAGGCGAAAGTTTTACGCGCCTTGCAGGAAAACAAAATTACCCGCGTTGGTGGTGAAAAAGAAATTTCAGTAGATGTTCGTATCCTAAGTGCAACAAATAAAAACCTGCGTGAAGAAATAGAAAAAGGAACTTTCCGTGAAGATTTATATCACAGATTGAGTGTTATTATTATTGAAGTTCCGCCACTTCGACTACGCTCTGAAGATATTCCTTTACTTATAAAGCATTTTGTTGAGCGGATTTGTCAGCAAATGGGAAAACCGTTGCCACTTTTTACGGACGATGCCTTGATGGAACTGCAGCAGTATAAATGGACCGGCAATATCCGGGAGTTGCACAATGCGACCGAGCGCCTTGTGATACTGGGTGGAAATACGATTTCACGCGCTGAAGTTGTTAAATATGCTAAGCCTCTTAATGATTAATTCCAGATCTGATTGGTTTTTTGACCGTTCAAAAATTATGAATTCGCCTTATCTGGCATTAATAGCACATTTGATCTATCTTTTTGATGGTAAAAATCACTTATTAATAAGATTTTTTTAATTTTTGGGAATCTGACAACTGACTTTTCGAATAAGTTTCTTTAATTATAATTATTGAATATCAATATATTAGATTGGCTTTACTAAAATGAATCTATTCCACCTAAATCTATTTAACATATCATTAACAGTATTTAACTGCACGTTAACAGACCAGGCATGCATATAGATATATCTTTGGCCTTGTAAACACATTAAAAATAAATAAACATGAAAAAATTAGCAATCACACTCGCATTTTTTGCATTCATCGCATTTGGAACAGCCAACATTCAGGCAGCAGTTATATCTTCAGTTAATACCGAAATGGTAAAATCTGATGATGGTAAGAAAAAAGAAGAAGCCAAGAAAGCTGATAAAAAATCTAAAAAAGGCGATTGCTGCGCCAGCAAAAAGACAGAATGCGACGACAAAAAGAAAGAAGATACTAAATAATACTTACCTTAACGTTTTGTTTTAATTTGGTTTGGGCCTTCCGATGTGAATCGGAGGGCTTTTTCATTTTGTAGCCGAAACATCCCTATTTTTGCAATCAAAAACTAAAATTATGGCCAACTTCAAAATTCATTATATTGGTGATCTGCGAACCGAAATGACGCACCTTGCATCAGGAACAGTCGTTCTCACTGATGCACCAATCGACAACAAAGGAAAAGGAGAGGTTTTTTCGCCAACAGATCTTGCTTCGGCATCTCTGGCAAGTTGTATGATTACCATCATGGGAATCTCTGCACGCGAACATGGATTTAATATTGATGGTGCCGTAGCTGAGGTGACAAAAGTGATGTATTCCGATCCAAGAAGGATAGGTGAAATAATTATTGAAATTCGATTTCCTGAGATTTCATACACGGCAAAACAGAAAAAGCTGCTCGAAATTGCTTCAAAAACCTGTCCGGTGGCTTTGAGTCTTCATCCGGATCTAAAGCAGAATATCCAACTTATTTTCCGGGATTAATTGAGGTTTAAATGATGGATATAATTATTCACGTTGGAATAAGAGGCAGTCAGAACGAGATTGTTTCGCAGGAGAATACTGCCAGAAAATATGGTTCAGGTATGGTTGATGTTTTTGCCACACCTGCCATGATTGCATTTATGGAAATGACGGCTATGAAGAGTATCGCTGATTTACTTCCGGATGGTTATACCACAGTAGGCACTGAGGTCAATGTTAAACATTTGCATGCTACTCCCATCGGAAAGAAACTTCGTTGCGAAAGCATAGTAAAAGAGGTAAGTGGAAGGAAAATAGTTTTTGAAGTTTCAGTATGGGAAGATGAAATGCTTGTTGGTCATGGTTTACACACAAGATATGTAGTTGATACGATTAAATTTATGTCTAAATTTTAGCCTGATGAAAAAACAGATTTTCTTCATTGGTTTACTTGTTGCCTTAACAATAGTGCTTTCGTGCGAAAAGACAGTTGAAATCCCAAAATACACCTGTAACCTCCAAACAATAAGCAACATCAACAGTCTTGAACAGATTGAAGTAACCTATAAGCTTGAGGCAACAGGGGATTATACTGTTAGTTCCTGGTATTATTTCGGCGAAAACGGTAAAGTAGAAATTAGTCTACCCTCCTTACCTTCAGAGATAGTGGTGACACTTTCAAACCAAACATTACTTCGGGCCGGAGCGATAGGAGAAATAGTAAATGGCTCAATAAGTGTTAGTTATAACGCAGTAGCAGCAGATACGAGCTTCTTTGGGATTGACCAATGTGTTCAATTTTTAAACAAATAAGATAATTTTCCGATCAGCGTTTCTGAAATATTGAAACAGAAAATTCCCATTCAAAAGGCAAGCTTCTCAATTAAGAAGAACTATTTTTAGTTGCTGACAACAACCTTTTTAGTAACATAGCGACTTCCGGTATCAAGTCTTATTAAATAAATACCAGAAGCAATCTCGTTGAAGTTATTTATTTGAATGGACTTTTCTCCTTTGTCAGCATTCCCTTCAAAAATTGTTTCTATATGTTGTCCGAATGTATTCAACAGGTCAATTTTATAGAAGCCATTTTCGGGTAGGCTTAGTTTAATATTGAATTGACCACGAATTGGATTGGGAGAAATGGTCATTTCTGGTACAGATCCGCTACCAAGCTCATCAAGTCCAACAAAATCAGGTGTTGTAAGGCGTTTACTGGTATAAACCCTGAATTCACCCGGTTCCAGCCTTATCACTGCGCTTACATCCGTAACTATCAATGAATCAGAGCCGAAATAACTGTACCATGTTCCGGGAAAATAAAACTGTGGATTAATGTCTTTTGGCAGAACATCAAAGTTTGCTAAAACAGCGACAGACATATCTTCGCTGAATAGATGCATGTTTTTGGTAATAGCATTTGTATTCATTACAAAGTCGGTTGTACGGAAAACATCATGCGATTTCCTGAGCTCAATCAAGCTACTGTAATAGTGAAATAACAAGCGACGATTCCAGTCTTGCTGATAGTTCCAGCGAATCGGTTTTGGGCAAACCCGGCAAGGTTCGTCAATGGAAACATCATAGCCTAACTCTCCGAATTGCCAGATCATTTTTGGGCCAGGAACCAAAAGGAACATGGAAGCAGCTGCAGCATTCCGCTTTACAGCAACATTCAGGTTACGCACATTATGAAAAGCATTTGAATTATTTCCAAATGTTTTGTTTTTAAACATCTGTCTTTCTTCGTCATGACTTTCCATATAACCTATGAGGTGAGGCTGGCTCCAACCACGTTTTTTGTATGATACGCCTGAAAAATCGGAATCCTGCTGATAACCCATTGTAGCCTGGTTGTAGGAATGGCTCATGTTTCCCCAGACAAGCATGCCATAAGCAGACAATTCCCTTTCTTCAGTGTTTGGCGCAAAATGCTCGAGAATTACATAAGCTTTGTCGTTTACATCCCAGATTTTGTCGGCCATACGTTTCAAAATGGCTATGCGGGTTGCGTCATAGCTTTCATTCATGCCTGTGCGGTTGGTAAAACCTTTCGTAAAGTCAAAACGGTAGCCATCAACTTTAAATTCTTCAATCCAGAATGCATTGACTCTGTCAATGAAGTTTTTTGTATGAATACTTTCATGATTGAAATCGTAACCCCAGCAATATGGCTGATGAGGACAAGTTTGATTATACCATGGATTTTGTGCTGTTGGCTGATCATTGGCACTGTTAAAATACATTTGAAGCAAAGGAGATTGACCGTATGAATGGTTGAGAACCATATCAATAATGACGGCTATACCTCTTTTGTGACATTCATCAATAAAACGTTTATAGTCATTTTTGGTGCCATAGGCTTTGTCAGTTGCAAAGTAGTAGGACGGATTGTAGCCCCATGAGTCATTTCCTTCAAATTCATTTATTGGCATCAGTTCTATTGCGTTTACACCAAGACGCTGCAGATAGTCCAGCGTATCCATCACGGTTTTGATGTCGCGTGTTGCAACAAAATCGCGGATATGCAATTCATAAATAATCAAATCTTCATTTGCTGGTGCTGAAAATTGCTCTACTTCCCATGCATATTGCTGCTGTTCGGTTTGAAATATGGAAACGATACCTGTTGTTTTGCCTTGCGGATAAGCTTTCAGGTTTGGGTAAGTGGAGTTTGGAATGTAAGAATCATTCCAGGGATCAAGAATTTTTTCGGTGTATGGATCAGCAATCCTGAGACTGCCATCAATGAAATATTGATAAGCATATTCCTCGCCGGGATTCAAACCGGTTAATTCAATCCAGTATCTGAAGCTGTCAGGGGTACGTTTCATGTAATTGGAGTTGTCAAGTTCCCAGTTGTTAAATTCTCCGATTGCAAAAACGTAATTTTTATAAGGGGCAAAAAGTGAAAGAATTACCGTAGTATCATTGATATAATTAATACCATCCTTAATGTTTTGAGGGAGTGAAGCTACAACAATTGGTGGTCTGACAAAATACAAAAATGAATCCACGGCAACTTCATTGTCACCATAGGCAAAAGCCTTCACTTTGAATTGCCCTGATGAACCTGCCACGATTGAGTATGTCAATGAATTTGTTGTAGTTTCGGCTACTTTAACATTATTTATTTTAAGAATTGTTGAATCAGCAAAAATCGATGCCACAGAAACAGGAATTGTTTCACCGGGTTCGGCTAAAATTTGTTTTTGATCAGGCTGAATGATAGTAACATTCAGTCCGGCTTCGTACACATCATAAAAGATGTCACCATTCTGGGCTGTTTTGCCTTCATAATACTGAGTTGTTCCAGGTATAAAAGCGCCACTGCGAAAAACAAATGCCAGTTTCAGGATAGTTTCATTGGCGGGAACCCCATAATAGGCACGAATATTTGGCCCGATGGTAAGTGTGTAAATGTTTGCAGAAACTCTAACCAATTTCGCCTTTGGAATGTTTACTCCCCAGTTTGCAACAACATATTTCCAGTCGGAATCACTTGAACTGTTGCTGGTTATAACGCCTGTATGAGCGTAAACATCGCCAGTGTAATTTGCCAGCCCGGCATTGCCCTCGGCTGCATTGAATGTGATTACAACCTGCTGCTGATCTGTTGGAAATGGTGGATCAGCTGTGATAAGTTGCGCATGGGACGAAAAAGTCAGAAGAAACAGAAAAAGTGAAAGGAGGGAGTGATTTTTCATGGGTAGTGAGATTTTAATACTTTCCAAAGATAGCAATCATTTGAATAATAAACTCCTTTCGAATCTGATATTCAGGAAAAAACACTTGCAAAGGGTTGCGTAAAAAAAGGAGCAAACCAAGTATGGTTCGCTCCTTTGGCTTCATCATTATGAATTTTTTACCAGCTGCTAAGTGTTATTCCGATAGCAAAAGGATAAAGTTCAGGACCACGATCTTTGATAAAAAGCTGAGTCAATGAGTAGTTTGCATAGAGATTAACAATTCCCCATCCTGCTCTCACACTTGCATCAAGTTTGAAAGGGTTTTGCTGAAAACTGTTGAAATCCTTGATTATATTTCTGCGTGAATTTGAAGGAGTCTGACCTGTTTCGACAACACTGCCTGTAAAGGGTTCAATCAAATTATAGGCTTTATTGGCGTCATCGAAATATATTTTTGTGTGAGAACGGAATCTCCATCCGGCCACGACACCCGCTGCAATATGTGCTTTTTCTTTTGTATTGTTGCTGCGTGTTTGCAATTCCAAATATAACGGCATAGTAAGCCATGTGTTGACCAGCTTGCTTTTTCTAACATTTACACCTTCTATATAGTAACCCATCATATTGTTGTTTTCATTTCTCAGCATCACATCGCTTGAAAAACGGTAATTGTTCCAGGTTAAACCAAGTCCACTAACCAAACCTAATGTTCCACTTTTATTCAATGGAATATTTTGTTCGTAAAAATTAATGTTAACCGCAATACTTTTTTCTGTTTTTTGATCAAGGAATGCAACTTCTGCAGGGTATCCCATGTTGAAATCAGTTGTTAAAAGCCCATTTATTCCAAGATCAACCCCAGCCCAATGTCCGTTGAATTTGTGTTTTTTAACTCTTGTAAGATTTACATTTCCATCTTCATCAACTACAAGTTTTCTACTGCCAACCACAACAACTGTTGAGTCGCCGTCAAGCACCTGAATTTTGAGATTGCCAATATTCACATTCACTGTATCTCCTTTTGAAACAGTAACCGTAGTTTTGTTTACCGAATTTGAAGAATTGCTTGTATTGTGTTCAGCTGGAGCATTCTCGTATCTGACTTTTGAAGCACCGCTTAGGTTAGAGGTCAGTTTGTCCTTTGCAAATACAAAGGCATCACTTGCGCCACTGCCATCAATATGTGTAACAGAAGTTTCAAGGTTTCCTGCCGAAAGCTTAGATGCACCACTTAATTTAGCATGATGACTTATTGCATTTCCACTCAGGTTTGCCTTGCTGGCACCAGAAAGTATAGTTTCCAGATTGTCAGTCTCAATTTCAAGTGCGATACTCGAAGCGCCACTTGCTTTTAGGCTAAACGCAGCTACATTTATTATGTTTTCACCTCTTACGTTTGAGGCACCCGAAGCGTCTACTTTGTTTAAATCAGGTGCTGTTACAATTGCAGATAATTTAGTGGCTTTACGAATATTTTTGGTCGATAGTATAAGGATGCCATTTTTAACTTCAACAGAAATTTCGGAAAAGAGGTTATCATCTGCTTCAATATATACACTTTGTTCAGGGGCTTGAATCAGGGTAACTTTCATAGCGCCGCCAACATTAATGCCTGTAAATGCAGAAACCGTGTATGAGTTTCCAGTTACGTTACCACTTCCGGTTTTCTGAGCCACTGATTGAAGGGTGAAAAGATGAACAAATGCAAGGATAAAGAAAAGTTGAATTTTAGTTTTTGTTTTCATGTTATTAGATTTTTGAAATTTGAACATATGACGGCACCAACGAAATAAAAGTTACACTTACCAATAATTTTTTAAAGCATATTTCTGTAAATTTAAATTCATTTAATTGGACACTCATTTGTATTTTTGCCAAAAAAGCATGCTGTACCTGATTGCATCGGTCTTATTTTCCGCCTCTATCCTGATTTTATTCAGATATTTCAAGCGCTTTGGAATAGATAATCTCCAGGCAATTATTGCCAACTATCTGATTGCATCTGTCATTGGATTTGTTGCCTATGAAAATCCATATACAGTCAACGATATTTACACATCTCCATGGTTTCCGATGGCTGTTTTACTGGGGTTCATCTTTATAGGTGTATTTTTTCTTTTTGCATTATCTTCTCAAAAGGCGGGTGTAGCAGTAACTGCAGTTGCGAGTCGCATGTCGGTAGTGATACCTGTTGCAGGTGGTTTTTTACTTTTTGGAGAGCAGGCCGGAGCATTAAAACTGATAGGAATTGCGTTGGCATTGCCTGCATTTTATCTCACCTTCAAGAAAAAACAGTCGGTTAAAGTAAGCCTGGCGCTTGCAATTTTACCATTTTTGATTTTTATTGGTACAGGAACCAATGATCTACTCATGAAGTTTACTGATTATCATTACCTGTCTGATGATCTGTACCTTCTACTTGCAACGATTTTTGTTTTTTCAATGACAATCGGCTCCTTTGTTCTTTTGATCAGGTTATATAAAAAACAAACAACGCTTCGCTGGAAGCATTTTTTTGCAGGACTGCTTCTTGGGCTGGTCAATTTCGCTTCGACCTATTATATGTTTCGAAGTATGACTGTTTTCGAGAGTTCGGTAATGTTTCCTGTTCTGAATACCGGAGTTGTAAGCATTGCAGCGTTAGCTGATTATTTTCTTTTTGGAGAAAAACTTAGTCGAACAAATTGGATAGGAATTGCACTTGCACTTATTGCGATTGTTTTTATTTCGATGAAATAATGGAGAGTGATAGTTACAAAACAATCACTGATCGAGGTGATGGGCTTTATAAAGAAAAGGGCAGTAAATTTATTGCGATTGCTTTTCATGTGAATTCAGAGGAAGATGTAAAACAAAGGCTTTCGGAAGTAAGAAAAGAATATTTTGATGCGCGCCACCATTGCTATGCTTATGTTTTAGGCGCCAATAAGAGCCAGTTCAGAGCCAACGACGATGGCGAACCTTCGGGTTCTGCCGGAAAACCCATCTTAAATCAAATCTATTCGTTTGAACTTACAAATGTTCTGGTAATAGTTGTTCGCTATTTTGGAGGCATTAAACTTGGAGTAAGTGGATTGGTCACTGCCTATAAAGTAGCTGCCAGAGAAGCACTTACAAATGCCCCTTCTGAAATTAAAACTGTAGATGAATACTTAGGAATCTCATTCACATACCCTCTGATGAATGAAGTCATGAGAATCATGAAGGAAGAAAACTTGCAGCAATTGAATCAAAAATTTGAACTTGATTGTTATTTTGAAATTAAATGCAGAAAAAATGACATCAAAAAAATAGCCGAAAAGCTGGAGAAAATTTATGGAGTGAACGTAAAGCACCTTGAAATGTCATAGATATCAATGGTTTCAGAGAGTATATCCAAAAACGGATAGTTTTGGCCTATGTTACGATGAATTATTGTTAAAGTCAATAGAAAAAAAACTTTTTTTTTCACTTTTTTTCATTCAATTTTGTTGAAAAGTAAATAACATCACTTCAGATTACTAAAGTAAACAAAATCAACTACTTTACTTAGGACTCACTGTTAACGCATGTTAATTTAATGTTAACTAATTGATCTTCAATAATGATGAAAAAAAGACATCTCGAAGTATGGGAAAACTGCCTGAGTATTATTAAAGATAATGTTCATGTTCAAAGCTTTAAAACATGGTTTGAACCTATCTCTCCTGTCAAACTTGAGAATAATGTGCTTACTATTCAGGTGCCAAGTCAGTTTTTTTACGAATGGCTCGAAGAACACTATATAGTTCTATTAAAAAAAACAATCAAAAAGGAACTAGGTCCTGATGGTCGTCTGGAATACAGCATTATCATGGATAATTCTTTCAGCGCATCCGGTCCATTTGCAGTCAATTATCCAACCAGCAATCATAAAGCTACCAAAAATCCATATGTTTCAATGCCGATCGATCTTAATCGCGGTACTTCAAAAGAAATTCCAAATCCATTCATAATTCCAGGGCTTAAAAAGATAAAAGTTGAATCCCAATTGGTTGAAAGCTATTCTTTTGACAGTTTTGTAGAAGGTGATTGTAACAGGCTTGCACGTTCGGCAGGTTATGCTGTGGCTGAAAATCCTGGAAAAACTGCATTTAATCCGCTCTTGTTTTACAGCTCTACCGGTCTAGGAAAAACACATCTTGCTCATGCTATCGGATTGCAAGTCAAGACCAACTTTCCTGAAAAAACAGTACTCTACATTCAAAGTGAGCAATTTATCAACCAGTTTATCGAATCGGTTCGCAATAATAATCAAAACGATTTTGTGCATTTTTACCAGATGATTGATGTTCTGATTATTGATGACATTCAGTTTCTTGCTGGTAAAGACAAAACTCAGGATGTTTTCTTTCACATATTTAATCATTTACATCAAAGCAGCAAACAGCTTATCATTACAAGTGATAAACCTCCTGTGGAATTGAAAGGCATGGAGCCACGCTTGCTTTCAAGGTTTAAATGGGGACTTTCTGCTGACCTGCAAGTGCCGGATTTTGATACACGCGTTTCTATTCTTAAACGGAAACTATATAACGATGGAATAATAATTCCAGAAGAAGTGATTGACTACCTTGCCCATTCCATCACAACCAATGTGCGCGAAATGGAAGGTGCTTTGATATCATTGATTGCACAGTCATCGTTGAACAAAAAGTCGATTAATCTTGACCTTGCCAGACAAATGATTGACAAATTTGTCAAACACACAATAAAAGAAGTTTCTATTGATTTCATTCAGAAAGTTGTTTGTGATTATTTTGGGCTTCCCGTTGATCAGATGAATACCAAAACGCGCAAACGTGAGATTGTGCAGGCAAGACAGGTAGCCATGTATTTTTCGAAAAAGCATACAAAATCTTCATTGGCAACCATTGGACTGCAATGTGGCAATAAAGACCATGCTACTGTGCTGCACGCCTGTAAAACGATTGCAAATCTTATCGAGACAGATAAGCAATTTCGAACTTTTGTAATGGATATCGATAAAAAAATATTGCAGTAAGTGATATGTAAAATTTATAAAATATTTTTTTTAAAACCTGCAGAACTAGCTTAGCAGGTTTTTTTTTGCCCGGAATTTCCAGAATAAGTGTTTAAAAAAGATTATTTTACAATAATTGAAGACAAATTTTCTTTTTTGTCGTATTTTCGTTGTACGAGTGAATCTGTAATAATTTAAATTTATTGCCATGAATGTTATGTTTTTATGTTTGGAAAACGTTTGCCGATCTCCTTTAGCAGAGGGAGTTCTTAAAAAGATGTATTCAGAGAATGGAATAAAAGGCATTGTTGAGTCGGCTGGTTTTGAGTCATTTAACATCAATGATTGTCCAGATGAAAGAGCTGCAAAAGTAGCAGCACTGCACAAAATTGATATTACTTCAAAAAGGGCTAAACTCTTTTCGGAAGAGGATTTTGATCGTTTTGATCATATTTATGTGATGGATCTGAAAAGCATGCAAGATGTCAAGGATTTTGCCCGTGGTGAGCACGATCTGAATAAAGTTGATTATTTGATGAATCTGATAGAACCGGGTAAAGATCTATCGATAGCAGATCCCTATGAAAAGGGTTTTGATGAATGCGAAAAAGTGTTTGAACTGATTGAAAAGGCTTGTAAAGCGATCACTCAAAAAGCAATTTTAGATTAATTTTTTCATGAAAATACTAAACTTGCCAACGCTAAATGATATTCAGGCTGCTCATGAAAGAATCAAGCCTTTTATACATCAAACGCCAGTTCTTAGTTCTCAGCAATTGAATGAGAAGACAGATTCGTCTCTTTTTTTTAAATGTGAAAACTTTCAGAAAGCGGGTGCTTTTAAGTCTCGGGGAGCGATGAACGCCATCCTGAGTCTTAGTAGGGATGAGCTCAGTAAGGGTGTTGCAACACATTCGAGCGGCAATCATGCACAGGCTCTGGCACGTGCTGCAATGATAATGAATGTGCCTGCTTATATTGTGATGCCCTCGACAGCTCCAAAAGTGAAGGTAGCAGCAGTTGAACAATATGGTGGAAAGATTACCTTTTGTCTGCCAACACTTGAAGCACGTGAAAGCACCCTCAATGCTATTATTGAGGAAACGGGGGCTACATTAATACATCCGTATAACGACTATAATATTATTGCTGGTCAGGCTACAGCATGTCTTGAAATGATTTCCAAATATCCGGATCTTGATGTTATTTTATGTCCTGTTGGTGGTGGAGGGCTTTTGAGCGGAACTTTACTTAGTATCAGGTATTTGTCGCCTCAAACAAAGGTGATTGCCTGCGAACCTGAAGGCGCTAATGATACCTGGCAATCATTTAAAACAGGAAATCTTGTTCCAAGCCTGAAACCCCAAACCATTGCTGATGGTCTTTTGACATCTTTGGGCAGTCTGACATGGCCCATCATAAAGGAGCAGATTCATGATGTGATTCTGGTAAACGATCAACAGATTATTGAAGCAATGAAACTTGTTTTGGAAAGAATGAAAATTGTTATCGAACCTAGTTCTGCAGTTCCGGTTGCAGTAGCTTTATCAGCAATAGAAGAATTAAAAAACAAGAAGATTGGTATCATTCTTTCAGGGGGAAATATCGACCTCAATAAAATTCCATGGTTATGAAGCAACAATCAGGTAAGCTATTTCTGATTCCAAGTCCGCTTGGCGATACATCTGCAGACCTTGTCATGCCTGCAAAAGCAATACTTATGCTACATCAGCTAAATTATCTTATTGTTGAAGATTTGCGAACAGCGCGAAGGTTATTAAGTAAAATAAAAATCGATAAACCTATTGACAGCATTACATTTTTTGAATTGAATAAGTACACCGCTGATGCCGATGCAGTGAAATTTCTGCAACCAATTAGTGAGGGTAACGATGTTGGTTTATTGTCAGAAGCGGGATCTCCCTGTGTAGCTGATCCCGGAGCTATTATTGTGAGGGCTGCACATCTGTCAGGAATTGTGGTAATTCCTCTATCCGGCCCCAGCTCAATTATTATGGCACTTATGGCTTCAGGTTTTAATGGACAATCTTTTTGCTTTCATGGTTATCTTCCTATTCATCCGGATTCAAGAAATAAGCAGCTGAAATTAATTGAGAAAACTGCTACATTAACAGGCCAAACGCAAATTTTCATCGAGACACCTTTCAGAAACACCCAGATCCTCGATGCGATTTTTAAGAATTGCCAACCATCAACAATGCTTTGTATTGGCACGAATATTAGTCATCCAGATGAATTTATTTGTACAAAAACCATTGGTGACTGGCAAAAACGATCGCCCGACATTCACAAGAAACCCACAGTGTTTTTAATCTGGAATGAAAAAAGGCCGTAAAAGATTATTTTACAGCCTTATTATCTGGTAATAGAAAATTTATCTAGTGATGATGACCGTGAACACCATGCGCATGTCCGTGTGCAATTTCATCTGATGATGCTTCGCGCACATCGAGAATCTCACCTGAGAAAAACAAATCCAAACCTGCCAATGGATGGTTAAAATCCATAATAACTTTGTCGTCAGTTATTTCGAGTACAATCCCATCAAGTGGATTTCCTTCGTTGTCCTGCATTGTGATTTGATTTCCTACTGTGACCAATTCCTCATCGATCATACCATCAACTTCAAAAATACTCTTGTCCAGCTCAATGATCGCTTCGTCAGTATGTTCACCATAGGACTCGCCTGAAGTCATTCCGAAACTGAAAGGGTCGCCAGCTTGCAATCCTTCGAGACTCATCTCAAATTTTGGCAACAAGCCCCCAACACCAAATAAATAAACAAATGGACGGTCTTTTTCCACTTTCTGGATTATTTCACCTTCTGAATTTTCCTCCCGTAATTCATAAATCAACGAGACCACTTTGTTGTTACCTACTTTCATTTTTGATTTTTTTTAAGAGCTAAAGATGCCAGGACTTACCGTTTCACATCTTGTAGCGATGCAGAGGCAGAAAGATCATCGAATGGCTCAGTTATAAACTGTTTTCGTTGTAAAATAACTGATATGAAGTCAGTTACAAATCGATTGCAAAAATAGTAATTATTTTCAAAAGAATGCGCAGGAATAGCGTAGAAACTTCAGGCATATTTCCAGGCTGCATTTCAAATTGATTTTTATTGATTTGCAAGCCATAAACCCAAATTATGCAATTGACATTTTTTCAGAAGGTTTAAACTGGCTATATTTAGAAATAGGCTTTCGATATAGTCTCGTTTTTTTCCTTTGACTGCCATCACCAGCTTTGTTTTTCTTGCTGAGGT